>Ga0209550_10000076_pt1 | contig 72607 bp, 78 predicted proteins | sample LauGreSuBDMM15SN_2_FD_187567 | JGI IMG/M metagenome (GOLD analysis project Ga0209550, IMG submission 187567) | Freshwater lake microbial communities from Lake Michigan, USA - Su13.BD.MM15.SN (SPAdes) (version 5) | ecosystem: Environmental > Aquatic > Freshwater > Lake | place: Lake Michigan... | reverse complement strand
ACGCTCTGCTGCGGTGCTTTTATCATCTGATGACAATATTGCACTGGATGTCGGCAGTTCGGTGCTGACTCTTGCCCGTGAACTGAGCAAGCACGCCGGTATGCATGTATTCACGAACCATCTGCGCGTCGCGAGCCTGCTGGCCGGATCACGCTGTGTTGTGCTGATGCCAGGGGGAATCGTTCGGGCTCAAGAACTCTCCATCTGTGGTGAGCAGGCAGTGAAAGATACCGCCCAGCGCTGGTTCAGCAAGGCTTTTATCGGTTTGGCAGGTCTGACCGAGGACGGAGGATTCGATTCCTCACCTGAGGACACATTGGTCAAGCACGCTTACATCAAGCATGCCGACCAAGTGATTCTTCTCTGCGATTCCAGCAAGTTTGGCAAGCGATCCCTTGTGCGGGCCTGCGCACTGGATGAAATTGATGTGCTCATCACAGACTCACCTCCTCCACGAGCACTTGCAGCAGCCCTAGCCGCCGCTTCGGTCAAGGTGTTAGTGGCCAACTGATCTGAAAGTTGGACTGAATTGCCCCGGTTTTTGAAGAGGCTCTGCACTGAGTGGTGCGTTCTCTGCGGTCAAGTCCCAAAGGTTGTCAATTGTGGGGTGGCAGTCCAGAGCAGCGAAAGGTTGCCTCTTATGGGGGCAGGTCTGAATTCCAAGGTAGTGTCGACACGCCCCAACGGTCAGTTTTCGGTCGGCGTCAATACTCAGCCAATTTTCAGGCCCCGTTCTGGAGCTTTTGGGCGGTAAAACCTTGCCAACACAGCACTTGACTTATGTCCTGTGACTTTCATCAAAATCAGGGCTGGACGAGGTGAACACACTTGCAGTAAGCTTCAAGGTTTTCCAGATAAGTTGTTGTCAGTCATGGACAGTTTGCTTCCAGCCATTCCAGCCAAACGCTACTTCACCATTGGTGAGGTGGGCGAGTTGTGTGGCGTCAAGCCTCATGTCTTACGTTATTGGGAGCAGGAATTCACGCAACTTCGTCCGGTCAAGCGACGGGGTAATCGCCGCTATTACCAGCGTCATGAAGTGATGATGATCCGCAGAATACGTGGGCTCTTATACGATCAAGGCTTTACCATCAGCGGCGCTCGAAACAAACTGCTGGAACTGACCATGAGTGAGCGTCAACTCATGCGCTCTGGCGCATTCTTGGATGAAGGGCTGGAAGACAACAGCGCTGAAATTGAGGCTGCACAGGGCACGCCGCCAGATGAACTGGCCCAGGACATGGCAACCCATCCGTCGTACCGGCCAGGTTTTGAATCGGCCTTGTCGGTGCACCAAGAGCTATTGCAAATTCGCGCGATGCTCACGGTCTGAATAGGCTTGGATTCAAGCTATAATTCTCAGCTTGTCGGCGTGTAGCGCAGCCTGGTAGCGCACTTGCATGGGGTGCAAGGGGTCGCGAGTTCGAATCCCGCCACGCCGACCATTTATACCAATGAAATCAACGGGTTACATCTCAAAAAGTTGTAACCCGTTTTTTTATTGTGCACACCCCTTGTGATGCGGAAAAGTCTTCGTCTCTAACTTTGAAGTGAGCTCATGATCAGACCCATACTGGCCGAGTCTGCCATCCATCCCAGCATTCGCCCATTCATTGCGCAATGGCATGGGGCTGTGGTCGCGCAAGTGCAAACGGCCATCGCTCAGCACCCAATCGTGGTCGTGGGTTTGTCAGGCAATCCTTTTGTGGCCAAGGCTCGCAAGGCTTTGACCGCGGCTGGCGTGGCGCATGAATACATAGAGTTCGGCAGCTATTTTTCGCAATGGCGTTTGCGCAATGCCTTGAAGATGTGGACAGGATGGCCCACTTTCCCGATGGTCTTTGTGCGCGGCACTTTGGTCGGCGGAGCCAATGACCTGCGCCGCCTGATCGACAGCGGCGAACTGCAGACCCTGCTGCAAGCCTGAAGCCCATGGCGTCCACCACAAAACCCGAGTTGTGGCGCACCGAGGTGGGCGATGCGGTGGCGGTGCTCAATATTCCCGGCGCTCTCAAAAGGTCACGCACTTTCGACATCGATGTGAGTTTGCTGGTGCGCGTGCCCGAAGACAACGCCGAGGCCTGGCACGCGTTGACGCTGGAGATAGACGGCAAGCGGCAATGGCACAGACGCATTGCCAGCAGCTGCCCTGGCCAGACCGATGGGCTCGATTACCACTGCCGCTTGGTGCTTGAAGCGGGTCCGGCGCTGCGCATCCGCGCTGTGGCAGGCGCCCGAGGCGCGGTGGTGCAGCGACTGCAGATCGAAGCGAGAGAAGACCTTTAGCGTCAGCCGATCACCGCCAACTCGCGCAGCGGGCGTTTTTTTATCAAGCGCTCAAAGCCCAACTCTTGCACGTCGATGGTCTGCGCTTGCCCCAACAGCATCCATTCGGCCAGTGCCAAGCCAGCGCCTGCTGCGTGCTGCATGCCATGGCCTGAAAACCCGTTGATGAAATACAGGTTGCGCAGCGTCGGGTGCGGGCCGATCACGGCGTTGTGATCGAAGGTGTTCATCTCGTAATAACCCGCCCAGGCCCGCTCCACCCGCAAGGCCGCGAGTGCCGGGATGCGGTGCGCCAGCGAGGCCCATTGTTCGTCGTTCCATTCGGCCCAGTCGGGCTCCAGCGGCAGGTTAGGTTCGGTGTGCAAGGGCTCAGCCCCGCTGATCAAAAACCGGCCTTCGGGCCGCAGCCACCAGCCGCTCGGGTCGATCAACAAGGGGCATTGCGGCAGCGGCTCGGGACACGACAGCACAAATACCGTGCGCCGCGCTGCCTCTATGGGGAGCTGCACCCCGGCCATGGCCGCCACTTCGCCGGCCCAAGGCCCTGCCGCATTGACGACTTGACCGCAGGGCAAGCTGCCGCCATTGGCCAGCCGCACAGCGGTCAATTGGTTGGCCGTGTGGTCAAGGCCCACCACCCGGTCGTGCAGGCGCTGCACACCTTGCGTCATGGCTTTTTTCAAGAACGCCTGGTGCAGGGCAGGGCCGTCAAACCAACCCTCGCCGCTCAAGCCTAGGCTGCCCAGCACCACATCGTCCACGTTCAGCCAGGGGTAGCGCTGGCGCAGGGCCTCGGGGCCAATCAAGGCTACATCGGCCCCGGCTTGCTTTTGGATCTGGTGCGCGGTTTGCATCGCCGCCGCTTGTTTGGGCTGGGCCAGGTACAAATAGCCGGGCTCTTGCAAACCCAGCGTCACTGGGTGATCGGGCAGGCCCAGGTGCTGCTCGGCCTCGCGCAAAAACGCGATGCCATACTGGCTCAGCCGGATGTTGACGGGGCAGGTGAACTGCTGGCGAATGGAGCTGGCCGAGAGCGATGAGGAGGCTTTTTCGTAACGCGTGTCCGACTCGACCAGCGTTACTTTCAAGCCCGGCTGCAAGCGCGTGAGCCACCATGCAGTGGCCGCGCCCATGACACCGCTGCCAACGATGACCACATCGGCCAATTTTGGGTGACTGCTCATGCGTTGATTTTTCGGGAAAGGTAGGGTGATCAAAAGAGCGGTCGTGATCGCACTGCTTTTTGCAATGCCAAATGGGCGATCATCCGCCCAGCCCACCGGAGCTCATCTGGGTTCCAAAGTAAACAAGTTACGGATGTTACATGGGAGCGCATGGACAGTTGCAAAGTCTGAAAGTGATAATGAAATTACTGACTCGGCAGATTTGCAACGGGTTCGTTCAATCCTCTTGCTTGGACATCATGACAAAAAATTCTCTCATCGGCATGGTTTGTGCTGTGCTGCTTTCTGGTTGCGCAACCGTCGACATGCGTGTGGCGGGCGCAGGGCCCTCTTACCGGGATGCGACCCTGGTTCAGCCCGACATCCTGTATCAAGAAACGCCGCAATCAAAATCAATCATTGTGGGCTCACAACTGTATGCCACAGTCAACAGCTGCTCGCTCATCCAACGCTACCGCATCCGCACCAACACAGACTTCACATCGGCTTTGAACTTGTTCAAAAACCGGGCTCATATGATGGGGGGCAAATGGGTCACGATAGTGCACCACTCCGAGTTGGACAATGTTGAAAACGCCTACGTGGGCAACCATGAAATCTTTTTGCGTGAAGCCACAGACATGGGCAGTGCCCGGTACCTGACCACCATTGTGGGTGACATTTACGACTGTCCTTGCAACATCAACAGCTGCTCTGGCCGCTAAACCATCCGAAAGATGCGCCAACCATCGTGCATCTTCCTAATCCCGAATTTCCAGCTCAGCCTGTTCCTCTTGACGTACTGAATGGCAGCAACACGGGCATTTTCGGCCAGCTTGAAGTCATCAAAAAACAAGCTGTCTCCGATGTCCATGCCATGGAATACATACCTGTGGCGTACAGGAATGTCGAACTTTTCCGGCGATTTGGTGATGGTCAACATGGGTGCAATGAAACGATTCATTAAGAATCGTCAGTAATCCCCTTAACTTGAGCCTATGGCTCAGTGCGAAGCTGTCATTTCCACACTGACTGTCTGGGCTTCAAACACCCAGTCCGGCCAAGGCAGCCCGGTAGACCAAGCGCGCCGCCACCGTGTCCTCGACCGCCTGGCCCAGCGATTTGAAAATGATGGTCGTGCCCGCTGGTGGCGGCGCAATTCGGCCGCACAAAATTTCGCCTATCTCGGCCGCGACCTGTGCGCCAGACAGCAGCACGTCGCCCGATTCTTTTTCGGCGGCTTCGCGTTGATCTGCCACCACCCAATTCGCCATGGCTGCGTTGTCCAGCTCGCGCCAGTTGGGGCGGGGTGCTCCCACAGCGGCCACAAAGGCACCGGGCTTGAGCCAGGCGCCTTGCAGCACCGGTTCGCTGGCGTTGGTCACTGTACACACGATGTCGGCGCCGCGCACGGCTTCTTCGGCGCTGGCGCAGGCCACGCCGTCAATGTCACGTGCACACTGCTGCGCGTTGGCGGCAGTGGGGCTCCACACGCGGATTTCGGACACCTCGCGCACGGCCCGCAGCATTTGCGCGTGGCTGCGCGCCAGTACGCCACTGCCCAACATGGCCACCACCTGGGGCATGCGCGGCACCAGCGCATCGGCCGCCACGGCAGATGCCGCTGCCGTGCGCATGGCGGTGATGGTGTTGCCCTCCATCACGGCCAAGGTCTGGCCCGTGGCCGGGTCCATCAACACAATGGTGCTCAGCAGCGTGGGCAAGCCTTTTTGGGCGTTGCCGGGCACCAGTGTGATGAGCTTGGTGCTCAGGGCATCGCCCAGCTGGGCAGGCTTCAAAAACAGCAGACCATCGGCCGATGCGCCTCCAATGGGCATGACCATGCGCAGTGGCTGAACCACCTGGCCCAGCGTCAGGGCCACCAAGGCTTCGCGCACGCCTTGCAGTAAATCGGGCACGCTCAGCAACTGCTGAACGCGGGCTTCGTCAAAGTAATGGACCATGTCAATTCTCTTTTGGAGGATTTTTCTGCGTGGGCTTTTTCTGAGGCGGCATCACCCAGGGGTTGGCCTGTAAATGGCGGGCTTCAAACGCGTGAATGTTCGCCGCATGGGTCAGGCTCATGCCCACAGCATCCAGGCCGTGCAGCAGCATCTCTTGGTGCAGCGGGTCGATGTCAAAGTGCAAGGTCTGATCATCGGCCGGGGTGTGCAGCGTTTGGGCTGCCAAGTCCAGCGCCATTTGGCAACGCTGCGGGTCTTGGGCCGGGGCCATCAAGCGCGTCACTTCTGCGGCAGGCAACACCAGCGCAGGCACGCCATTGCGTATGCAGTTGTCGCTGAAAATGCCGCCAAAGCTGGTGCCCAGAACGCAGCGGATGCCCAACTCGCGCATGCCCCATACCGCGTGTTCGCGGCTCGAGCCACAGCCAAAGTTGGCACCTGTGATCAAAAACTTCGCCTCAGTCCAAGGCGCTTGGTTCAACACAAAATCGCTGCGCGCTTGGCCCGATGCGTCAAAACGCATGTCGTGCAAAAACCCTCGCGCCAAGCCTTGCCGGTCGATGCCCTTGAGGAATTGCTTGGGCATGATCTGGTCGGTGTCCACATGCGGCAAGGGCAGGGCACAGGCGGTGCCTGAGAGGGTGGTGATGGCTTGAAATGTGCAAGTCATGCCATGGCTTTCAATGACAGGGCATGGCGCGCAAATCGGTCAGTGCCCCGCTGACGGCAGCTGCCGCCACCATGGCAGGGCTCATCAGGTGGGTGCGTGCCCCCAAGCCTTGGCGGCCTTCAAAATTTCGGTTGGTGCTGGAGGCGCAGCGGTCCCCGGCGTTCAGGTGGTCTTCGTTCATGGCCACGCACATGGAGCAACCCGCCTGTCGCCATTCAAAACCCGCTTCTTCAAAAATGCGGGCAATGCCTTCCGCCTCGGCCTGCGCACGCACCATCGACGACCCGGGCACGACCAAGGCGCGCACACCTGGCGCGACACGTCGGCCCTTGAGAAAACGCGTCGCATCGCGCAGGTCGTCAATGCGGCTGTTGGTGCACGAGCCAATGAAAGCGTGGCTGATGGGCAAACCTTGCAAGGGCTGGCCGGGTTGCAGGTCCATGTAGGCCAAGGCGCGTTGCATGCCGCGCCGTCGCTCTGGGTCGCTTTCGTGGGCCGGGTCAGGCACCACGCCGTCGATGGGCACGCCTTGGTCCGGGCTGGTGCCCCAGGTCACGCGCGGGGCCAGCGTGCTGGCGTTCAGGCTGATCTCGCGGTCAAACACTGCACCGTCGTCGCTGCGCAGCAAGCGCCATTGCGTCACGGCCGCGTCCCATGCCGCGCCTTGCGGCACCCGGGTTCGGCCATGCAGGTAATTAAACAGGGCGTCATCCGGGGCCATGATGGCGCCACGCGCAGCGGCCTCCACGCTCATGTTGCACAGTGTCAAGCGGCCCTCAACGCCCATGGCCCGAATCGCCTCGCCTGAGTACTCGATCACATGGCCCGATGCCCCATCGACCCCGATCTGCGCGATCAGGCTCAGCACCAGGTCTTTGGCCGTCACACCGGCAGGCATCTGGCCTTGCACCGTGACGCGCATGTTTTTTTGAGGGCGATAAATCAGCGTTTGGGTGGCCAGCAGGTGTTCGATCTCGCTGCTGCCAATGCCAAAACCCAAAGCGCCCATGGCCCCGTGCGTGGTGGTGTGGCTGTCACCCGACGCCATCACCATGCCGGGCAGCACCCAGCCTTGTTCGCTGGCCACCACATGCTCAATGCCCTGGCGCTCGTCTAACATGTCAAACAGTTCAATGCCGTGCCGCGCACAGTTCTCGGCCAGCGTGTTCACTTGCCGCGCCCGGTCGGCATCCACCAACACCATGGTGCGCGCGTTGCGCACCGGCGTGGTGGCGTTCACATGGTCCACCACCGCAAAGGTGGACGAGGGACGCCACACTTTTCGCCCCTGCGCATGCAAGGCCGCAAAAGCCTGCGGGCTGGTGTATTCGTTCAGCACCTGGCGGTCCACGTACAGCAAAATTTGCCCGCTGTTGCCCAGCGGCCTGACCGTGTGCGCATCCACGATGCGCTGGTACAGGGTGCGAGGGCTCATGGCTTGGGTGTTGCCGCCGGGCCTGCTGCATAGGCAGCGGTGGCCGCCACCACATCCTGAACGGCAATGTCGGCCGCTGTCAAACCCGTGGGCAGCACGATCACACCATCGGCATCGACCACCACATGGTCACCGGGCATGAAGGTCACGCCGCCAAAGTGCACAGGCACATCGCGCTCGCCCGCACCGGTGCGGTTTCCGCGCTTGGGCACCGTGCCCAAAGCCTTCACGCCAATGTCGATGCCGTTCAGCTCAATGGCATCGCGCACCACGCCATGAATGACCAAGCCCGCCCAGCCATTGCGCGAGGCCAGCTCGGCCATCACGTCGCCAAACAAGGCGCGGGCCACCGAGCCACCGCCGTCAATCACCAGCACTTGGCCTTGGCCAGCTTGGCTCACGGTGTCGCGCATCAGGGCAATGTCTTCGTGGATGCGCAGGGTGCAAATAGGCCCGGTGAAGGACCGTCGCAAACCGTAACTTTGAAACAAGAGGGCGCAGGCCTGCGCGTCATCGCAGGCATCGCACAGGTCAGTGGTTTTGGGAAGGGTTTTCACACATCAGTCCATGCGCACATTGGCGTCTTTGACCAACTTGGCCCAGGACGCACTGTCTTCGGGAATGAATGCGGCAAACGAATCGGGCGTGCCGCCAATGATTTCACCGCCTTGTGAAGCGATTTTTTCGGCCACATCGGGCAGCTTCAAAATCGCGGCAATCTCGGTGTTCAAGCGACGGGTGATGTCGGCGGGCAACTTGGCGGGCCCCAGCACGGCAAACCACTGCAGCATCTCGGCATTGGGTACACCGGCTTCGGCCAGGGTGGGCACATTGGGCATCAGGGGCGAGCGTTTTTCGCTGGTGATGGCCAACACCCGCAGCTTGCCCGCCTGGTAGTGCGGCAACACATTGGGTGGGCTTTCAAAGTTCAGGTTCACCTGGCCTGACAGCAAATCCACAATCGCCTGGCCGCTGCCCTTGTAGGGAATGTGGTTCATCTGCGTCTGCGTGGCCAGCATGAAACGGGCCGCCGCCAAGTGCTGTGCGCTGCCGCTGCCCGACGACGCAAAGCTCAGGCCCATGGGCTTTTGTTTGGCCAGTGCCACAAACGATTTCACATCGGTGGCGGGCACGCCAGGGTTGACCGTCAACAGCAAAGGCGTGGACGCCACACGGATGATGGGCGTGAAATCTTTCACTACGTCGTAGGGCAGCTTGGGGTAAAGCGCCGGGGCCACCGAGTTGGAGTTGCTGTGGCCCAGCAGCAGCGTGTAGCCGTCGGGCCGGGCCTTGGCCACGATGTCAGCGCCCACGGTGCCCGCAGCACCGGCCTTGTTGTCCACCACCACCGACTGCCCCAAACGCTCTTGCAGCTTTTGGCCAATGGTGCGGGCCAGCACATCGGTGAAACCACCGGGCGCAAAACCCACCACAATGCGGATGGGTTTGTCAGGCCAGTTCTGGGCAAAGGCGCCGGTGCTCAGGCACAGCGCCAAGGCCACAGCGGTGCGGCGAGAAATTTTGATCAAGTTCATGGGTTTTCTCTTTGTTGTCGCGGTCAGTCAATCTGTGCGCCTGAAGCTTTGACCACCACGCTCCACTTGGCCAGGTCTTTTTTCAGCATGCCGGCAAACTCAGCAGGTTGGGTAATCAGCACATCAGCGCCTTGCGCATTGAAGCGCTCGATCACGTCCTTGTTTTTCAGCACTTCTTGCACATCCTGGTTGATGCGGCGAATCACGGCAGCCGGAGTCTTGGCCGGGGCAAACAAACCAAACCAGGGCGACACATCAAACTCTTTGAAGCCCCCCTCGGCGATGGTAGGAATGTTCGGGAAGTTGCCCGAACGCGCGCCGCTGGTCACCGCCACCGGACGCAAAGTGCCGCTCTTGATGGCCCCCGACACGGAAGGCAAGCTGGTGAACACCATGTTGATCTGGCCGCCCATCAGGTCCTGCATGGCTGGCGCTGCGCCCCGGTAGGGAATGTGTTCGAGCTTGGTGTTGGCTGCGGCATTGAACATGACGCCCAGCAAATGGTTCACCGAACCGTTGCCTGCCGAGCCAAACGTCAAAGGCGAGCGCTGACCTTGGTCTACCAGGTCCTTGATGCTTTTGACGGGGGAGTCGGGGCGCACCACCAACACAAAGGGCAGGGTTGCCAGCGTGGCCACGGGCTCAAAGTCTTTTTCGGGATCGAAAGGCAGTTTCTTGTACAAAGCCGCGTTGATGGCGTGTGAACCGGCGTAGCTCATCAGCAGCGTGTGGCCGTCGGCCGTGGCCTGCGCCACATGCTCCATGCCCACGTTGCCACCCGCGCCAGCGCGGTTTTCGATCACCACCGCCTGGCCCCATTTCTCGCTCAGTTTTTGGCCCACGATACGGGCCAGCGCATCGGATGCGCCGCCCGGCGTTTGCGGCACCACGATGCGCACGGGTTTTGACAAAAAATCTTGCGCCAGGGCCGCGCCCTGAACCAAGCACAAGCCCAAGGACAGGGCTAAAAAATTCCAACCACGATTGAACATGTCAACTCCAGAAAACTAGAGCTTCAGAATGACACGAAGCCGCGGCAGCGCTTGTCTCGCTGCGGACATTTCAGATGGGGGTTTACCCAAGTGCCTGTGCAACAATGAAAAGATGATCATTCGACAAATCGCAGGCGCACTGGGCGCTGAGCTGCACGGGGTTGATTTGACCCAGCCCCTCACGGCCGATCTGCAACAGGCCATTCGCGCCGCCCTGCTGCAGCACCAGGTCATTTTTTTCCGCGATCAGAATCTGGCGCCGGATCAATTCATGCGCTTTGCGCAAACCTTAGGTCAGCCGGTCGAATACCCTTTTGTCAAAGGCCTTGACGGCTTTCCCTGTGTTATAGAAGTCAAAAAACTCGAACACGAAAAAGTTAACTTTGGTGGCATTTGGCACTCCGACACCACTTATTTGGAGCAGCCGCCCATGGGCTCGATGCTGTTGGCCAAAGAGGTACCGCCTTACGGGGGAGATACCCTGTTTGCCAACCAGTACATGGCCTGGGAGGCTTTGTCCGACACCCTGAAGTCGCTGCTTGGCGGCTTGGTCGGCATCAGCAGTTCGGCCAAAGCCGATGTGTCCAAAACCCGCGAAGACCGCATCAAAAGCGATGGCAAAGACAGCGCCCCCAAAGCGTATTTGGCCCACCACCCGCTGGTGCGCACCCACCCCGAAACCGGTCGTAAAGCACTTTACGTCAACATCGCCCACACCTCGGGGATCGTCGGCATGACCGATGCCGAAAGCGCACCCATCCTCAACTTCCTGTTTCAGCACCAGGTCAAGCCCGAGTTCACCTGCCGCTTTGTCTGGCAGCCCCACTCGCTGGCGGTGTGGGACAACCGCTGCACCCAGCACAACCCGGTCAACGATTACCACGGTTTTCGCCGGGTGATGCACCGCATCACCTTGGCCGGCGACACACCCGTTTGATAATGGCCGATGCAACCACGGGGGTCGCTTTTTGATTGACTGGGAGCGTGTGTGAAATTCAAGATGTCCGAGAAATCACTGTTCGCGGTGCTGTTGCGTTCGCCGTGGTGGATCAGTTTTGTGTTGGTGGCTGTGGTTGCCCTGGCGGCTGGGGCCTTGTTGCCCGAGAAGTACGCAGGCGTGGGCATGTTGGGGGGCTTCCCGTTCTTTGTGATCGGTTGCATGGCCTTTTGGCGACAGCGCAACTTGCCCAGTCCAGCGCTGGTGGAAAAAGGTTTGCAAAGCCTCGCTGGGATGAATTGGCGAGATTTTTCGGTGGTACTGAATACGGCCTTCATCCGCCAAGGCTACACCGTCACGCCACTCACAGGTGCGGCCGACATGCTGCTCGAGAAAAAGGGCGTGCGCACCGTGGTCAGTGCCAAACGCTGGAAAGCGGCCGCCATGGGCTTGGAGCCGCTGCGCGAACTGGTGGCCCACCGCGATGCGCTCGAGGCCAGCAACAGCGTTTGCATCAGCTTGGGGCAAGTGAGCTCCAAAGCGGAGGAATACGCCGCAGAAAACCGCATCACCTTGATCACGGGTGCAGATTTGGTGATTTTGGTGGACGAAGAGGTCAAGGGTTTGTAGGCGCCTAGCCAGTTGACCCGTCCTGGTTTCCAAAGCCTTGAGTTGGCCCTGCAAAACCGACCTTGTATACATAAATTGATTTTTTGCTTAAATTCCTAGCAAAATTGAAGTCTGTCAGAGTTTTCTGTATACAGGTTTGGGCTTCTTGGTGGTTTAATACGGCTTTTCTTGAAACCGCCTCATGCCCACCACCGCCTTACGCACGCAGGATGTGAACCGCCCTGACAGCGCAGAAGCTGACCTTGAAGGTGGCTCGCAAGCTGTCAAGGCCCAGCAGCGTCTGCGGGAGTTGATCCTGGCGGGGCACTTGCTGGCGGGCACGCGCATTGCCGAGCTGGCGCTGGTCGAGCGCCTTGGCATGTCGCGTACGCCCATTCGCGCCGCCTTGATGCGTCTGGGCGAAGAAGGCCTGTTGCAGGCGCTGCCAGGCGGCGGTTATGCAGTGCGCAGTTTTTCAGAGCGTGAAGTGGCCGACGCCATTGAGTTGCGCGGTACCCTGGAGGGCCTGGCGGCGCGCTTGGCGGCCGAGCGCGGCGTGCGACCAGCTCTGCTGCAAGAAGCCAGCGCTTGCCTCGACCAGATCGACCCTTTGCTTCAGTCCGGTAGCCTGGACGATGCGCATTTTTCAGGCTATGTGCGCCTCAATGCCCGTTTTCACAGGCTGTTGGCCGAGATGGCCGACAGCGATTTGCTGGCCCGCGAGATCGAACGCGCATCGGGCTTGCCTTTTGCATCGCCTTCAGGCTTTGTGGGCGTGCAGGCGCATACCTCCGACGCCCGCGACACACTCGTCGTGGCCCAGCACCAGCACCGCCAGGTGCTGCAAGCCATTGCCCAACGCGAAGCGGGCCGCGCCGAATCCCTCATGCGCGAGCACTCTCGCATTGCCCGTCATCACCTGGGCCTGGCGCTGCAAAATCCGAAGACCTCGGTCACGCCGGGTGTGCAACTCATCAGACCTTCCTGATTTCATATTTTTAACGAGGAGACAGAGCATGCAAAAACGTCAATTTTTAAGCGCCATCGCTTGCGCCACCCTGGCTTTGACCGCTTCGACGGCCATGGCCCAAGAGAAATTCAAGATCGGTTTGATCTTGCCCATGACCGGTCCGTTCGCCTCCACCGGCAAACAGATCGAAGCCGCCGCGCGCTTGTACATGGCGCAAAACGGCGACATGGTGGCCGGTAAAAAAGTCGAGCTGATCGTCAAAGACGACACCAGCGCTGCCGACGTGACCAAGCGATTGGCGCAAGAGATGGTGGTCAATGAAAAAGTCAGCGTGCTCGCGGGCTTTGGCTTGACACCTTTGGCCTTTGCCACCGCCCCGATTGCCACGCAATCCAAAACACCGATGGTGGTGATGGCCGCAGCGACATCCAGCATCACACAGGCTTCGCCCTTTATCGTGCGCACCAGTTTCACGTTGCCCCAGGCAGCCGTGGCCATTGCCGACTGGGCGCCCAACAATGGCATCAAGAAAGTGGTGACGCTGGTGGCCGATTACGGTCCGGGTATCGATGCCGAGAAGTTCTTCAAGGACCGCTTGCTGTTCAACGGCGGTCAGGTTTTGGACACCTTGCGTGTGCCGATGCGCAATCCTGACTTTGCGCCGTTTTTGCAAAAAGTGCGTGACCTGAAACCTGACGCTGTTTATGTATTTGTGCCCTCTGGCGCAGGCGCTGCTTTGATGAAGCAGTTTACTGAGCGCGGCTTGGACAAGGCCGGCATCAAGCTGATCGGCACCGGTGACATCACCGACGACGACATTTTGAACAGCATGGGCGACGCGGCCAATGGCGTGGTCACTTCGCACCACTACTCGGCCTCGCACAACTCGCCCTTGAACAAGAAGTTTGTGGCCGCCTTTGAAAAAGCCAACAACGGCTTGCGCCCCAACTTCATGGCGGTGGGTGGCTATGACGGCATGCGCGTGATCTACGAAGCGGCCAAAGCCAGCAAGGGTGCAGGCGGTGAGGCGTTGCTCAATGCCATGAAGGGCCAGGTGTTTGAAAGTCCCCGTGGCCCGATGTTCATCGACGCGCAAACCCGTGACGTGGTGCACAACATCTACATCCGCAAAGTGGAGAAGGTGGGTGGCCAGCTCTACAACCAGGAATTCGCGACGATCCAGGACGTGAAAGACCCGGGCAAGGCCAAGTAAGTCGTGCCCCTGTAGGAGCGCACCCCTGTGCGCGATGGTGGTTCATCACCGTTTTGGGTGGCGCTGAAAACCATCGCGCACGGGGTGCGCTCCTACAAAAACCAATCTGCACCCATCAAATGTTGACCATCCTCTTTGACGGCATTGCCTACGGCATGCTGCTTTTCATATTGGCCGTGGGCCTGTCCGTGACCATGGGCTTGATGAACTTCATCAACCTGGCGCACGGTGCATTTGCCATGGCCGGGGGCTATTTGACGGTGGTGCTCATGCAGCGCTTTCAGGTGCCATTTCTCGTGTGCCTGCCTTTGGCTTTTGCCGCCACAGCCTTGCTGGGCGCGGTGATGGAGCGCACGCTGTACCGCCACATGTACAAGAAGCCGCACTTGGACCAGGTGCTGTTTTCGATTGGCCTGGCCTTCATGTCGGTGTCAAGCGTCGATTACTTCATGGGCTCGCAGCAGCAGATCATGCAGCTGCCTGAATGGTTGCGGGGACGCACCGAGTTGTGGGCGGGTGAAGTCTTTGAATTGGGCATGGGCCACTACCGCCTGTTCATCATCGCGGTGTGCGCGGCGCTCACGGTGGGCCTTCAGTTTGTGCTGGCCAAAACTCGCTTTGGCAGCCGCTTGCGCGCCAGCGTGGACGATGCGCGTGTGGCGGCCGGCCTGGGCATTCGCGTGAACCTGATTTTTGCCGCCACCTTTGCCATGGGCTCGGGTCTGGCCGGTTTGGGCGGGGCGTTGGGCGCTGAAGTGCTGGGTCTGGACCCGACTTTCCCGCTCAAGTTCATGGTGTACTTTTTGATCGTGGTGGCTGTGGGTGGCACCTCGTCCATCACCGGGCCGCTGTGGGCGGCGCTGCTTTTGGGTATTGCCGATGTGGCGGGCAAGTACTACATGCCCAAGCTCGGCTCTTTCATTGTGTATTCACTCATGATCGCGATTTTGATTTGGCGGCCACAAGGGCTGTTTGTGCGCAAGGGAGGTCGTTGATATGGACGCTCGTCAACAACTTTTGTCCTCTGCCCGCCTGCGCGGCTGGGAGCCGCTGGTTTGGCTGCTGGCCTTTGTCATGCCTTTCGCATTTCCGGGCCATGCGCTGATCGTCAACGAGGTGGCCATCGTCGCTTTGTTCGCCGTGTCGCTGGACTTGGTGCTGGGCTACACCGGCATCGTGTCGCTGGGGCATGCGGCGTTTTTGGGCTTGGGCGCTTACGCCTCGGCCTTGTTTGCCAAGCATGTGATGCCCGACCCGCTGGTGGGCCTGCTGTTTGGTATGGGCTGCGCCACGCTGCTGGGCGCACTGTGTTCGCTCACCATCTTGCGCGGCACCGACTTGACGCGCCTGATGGTCACGCTGGGCATGGCGCTGATTTTGATGGAGCTGGCCAACAAGCTGGACTGGCTGACGGGCGGCTCGGACGGTTTGCAGGGCGTGATGATGGGGCCGGTACTGGGCCGATTTGAGTTCGATCTGTATGGGCAAACGGCGGCTTGGTATTCACTCACCGTGCTGTTGATCTTGTTTGCACTGGCCAGGCGCTGGGTCCATTCCCCTTGGGGGGCTACGCTGATGGCGGTGCGCGACAACCCGCTGCGCGCCATGGCCATTGGCATTCCGGTGCATAACCGTCTGGCCGTGGTCTACACCGTGGCGGCCGCTTTGGCAGGGGCTGCAGGCGCTTTGATGGCGCAGACCACTGGCTTTGCATCCCTTGACGTGTTTGCTTTGGAGCGCTCGGCCGACGTGATGCTGATGCTGGTCATTGGTGGTGTGGGCTGGCTCTATGGCGGCGTGGTCGGTGCGGTGGTGTTCAAACTCATGCATGACGTGATCGCGGGCATCACGCCGCAGTACTGGACTTTTTGGATTGGGCTGTTTTTGGTGGTGCTGGTGATGGTCGGACGAGAGCGTTTGATTCGGCCTTGGCTCTGGTTTGGCCGTGCGGCGGATCAGAAAGGCAGTGCCCAATGAATCAAGCGGCCATGAATCAGCCCGTTGTGTTGAAGGCCCAAGGCCTGGTCAAACAATTCGGCGGCATCACAGCCACCGACAACGTCAACCTTGAATTGCGCTTGGGCGCACGCCACGCGCTGATCGGCCCCAACGGCGCGGGCAAAACCACGCTCATCAATTTGTTCACTGGGGTGCTGCCGCCCACTTCGGGTCGCATCGAATTGCTCGGCGTTGACATCAGCCAGCTCGCGCCGCACCAGCGTGTGCGGCGCGGTTTGGTGCGCACCTTCCAGATCAACCAACTGTTTGCCAGCATGATACCTTTGCAAACGCTGGCCATGGTGGTTTCGCAGCAACGCGGCCTGGGCGGGCGCTGGTGGCAAAAGCTGGGGCAAGACGCTGCCGTGGTGGCGCGTTGTGAACAATTGCTGGAACTGTTTCGCTTGACCGAAGTCATGCACCAGCGCACCGAGCACCTGGCTTATGGCAAGCGCCGTTTGCTGGAGATGGCGATTGCGCTGGCCTGCGAGCCCAAGGTGCTGCTGCTCGACGAGCCAGTGGCCGGTGTGCCTGCGGGCGAGCGAGAAGAGCTGTTGCAGACCGTGGCGGCGCTGCCCGCCGAAGTGTCTGTGTTGTTGATTGAGCACGACATGGATCTGGTGTTTGAATTTGCCGACCGCATCACCGTGCTGGTCAACGGCGCGGTGCTGACCGAGGGCACACCCGAAGCGATTGCGGCCGATCCACAAGTCAAGGCGGTGTACCTGGGCCATGGCGAGGAGGTGGCCCATGGCTGAACGGTTGAAGGTTGAAAACCTGAGCGCCGGTTACGGCGAAGCCGTGGTCCTGAACGACATCAGCTTCACGCTCGGCGAGGGCGAAACCCTGGCGCTGCTGGGCCGCAACGGCACCGGCAAAACCACGCTGATGGACACGCTGGCCGGGGCCACGCGTCAGCATGGTGGGCAAATCTTCTTGGGTGGCCAGTCGCTGCACACCTTGCCTTCGCACGAGCGGGCGGCTGCGGGTATTGGCTGGGTGCCGCAAGAGCGCAACATTTTCAAATCGCTCACGGTGCACGAAAACCTGACGGCGGTGGAGCGGCCCGGTCGCCACACGCGGGGCAGCCGTGCTTGGACGCCCGAGCGTGTGTACGAGATGTTCCCGCGTCTGGCCGAGCGCAAAACCAACCTGGGCACACAGCTGTCGGGTGGCGAGCAACAGATGCTGGCCGTGGGCCGGGCGTTGGTGCTCAACCCGCGCTTGCTCTTGCTGGACGAGCCGCTCGAAGGCTTGGCCCCCATCATTGTGGAAGAGCTGCTGCGTGCGATTGCCCGCGTCACCCGCGAAGAGGGTCTGTCGGCCATCATCGTGGAGCAGCACCCGCAAGCGATTTTGAAGATCAGCCACCGCGCCGTGGTGCTGGACCACGGCAACGTGGTGCACACCAGCGATGCCGACACGCTGCGCCAAAACCCCGAATTGCTGGACAGCCTGCTGGGCGTGGCCCGCAAGCTTTGAATTGAAGAGGAAGGACAAGATGTTCATTAAAAACACCTGGTATGTGGCCTGCACGCTGGCCGATTTGAACGCCCTGGGCGACAAGCCGCTGGGCCGCACCATTTGCAACGAAAAAATGGCCTTCTTCAAAGGCCCGGACGGCAAGGTCGCGGCGGTTGAAGACTTCTGCCCGCACCGGGGTGCCCCCTTGTCGCTGGGCAAGGTCTGCAAAGGCCATTTGCAATGCGGCTACCACGGCCTTGAAATGGGGGTGGATGGCAAAACGGTGCAGATGCCTGGCCAGCGCGTGCGCGGCTTTCCGGCCATCAAAGCGTTTGCCGTGGTCGAGCGTTATGGTTTTGTCTGGGTCTGGCCCGGCGACCAAGCCAAGGCCGATGAGTCGCAGATGCCGGTGTTCGAGTTCTTCGACAACCCGGCTTGGGCTTATGGTGGCGGTCTGTACCACGTCCAAGCCGATTACCGCCTGATGATCGACAACCTGATGGACCTGACGCACGAGACCTACGTGCACGCCAACAGCATCGGCCAGCCCGAGATCGACGAGACACCCAGCGAAACCAAGGTCGACGGCGACAAAGTTGTCTTGCAGCGCCACATGCAAGGCATTCAGGCCCCCCCTTTTTGGCAAATGGCCATGAGCGCCAACGGTCTGGACCCACAGGCCAAGGTGGACCGCTGGCAGATTTGCCGCTTTTCGCCGCCCAGCCACGTCATGATCGATGTGGGTGTGGCCTTGACCGGAAAAGGCGGCTTTGACGCGGCACCCGAGCACAAGGCCTACAGCGTGGTGGTCGATTTCATCACTCCCGAGACCGAAACTTCGCACTGGTACCACTGGGGCATGGCCCGCCAGTTCAAGCCCGAAGACGCGGCCCTGACCGACAAGATCCGTGCGGGGCAAGACGGCATTTTTAATGAAGACATGGAGATGCTGCAACTTCAGCAAGTCAACATCAGCCGCTGGCCCGAGCGCAAACTCTTGATGCTCAACATCGATTCGGGCGGCGTGCAGTCGCGCCGTATCATCGACCGTTTATTGGCCCAGGAAAACTCCTCCGAGATCAACGCATGAGCACCCCAGACTTGACACAGACCCCCATCGATGCCGATGGCAGTTTCGAAGTTCACTTGCAAAAAAGTGGCCAGACCTTGAAGGTGGGCAAAGAGCAAAGCATTCTGAGCGCGCTGCAGGATGCGGGCCACGAGGTACCTTTTTCCTGCTCGCAAGGTGTGTGCGGTACCTGCCTGACCCAGGTGGTTGCGGGCACACCCGACCATTGGGACATGTTCCTTACCCCTGAAGAGCAAGAGGCGAACACACAGATGCTGATTTGCTGTTCGCGCAGCCAGACGGCAAGGCTCGTGCTGGACCTGTGATCAGAGCTTCTTGACCAGCACCTGGCTTTTGCGGTCCCAGTTGTATTTGCGTTTGCGCGCTTCGGGAAGCCAGTCGGGATCTTGTTGAACAAAGCCGCGCTTGATAAACCAGTGCATGGTGCGCGTGGTCAGCACAAAGATGCTTTTGACCCCCATGGCGCGGGCGCGTTGCTCGATGCGTTTGAGCACCTTCTCACCATCACCTTGGCCTTGTGACTGGGGCGACACGGTGAGCGCCGCCATCTCGGCCGTCTTTGCCTCGGGGTAGGGGTAGAGCGCCGCGCAGGCAAAGATCACGCCGTCGTGGTCGATGATGGTGTAGTGGTCGATGTCGCGTTCGATCTCGGTGCGGTCGCGTTTGACCAGCGTGCCGTCTTTCTCGAACGGCTCGATAAGCTGCAAGATGCCGCCCACATCGTCCGCCGTGGCTTCGCGCAGTTCTTCGAGTTTTTCATCGATCACCATGGTGCCAATGCCGTCGTGCACATACACCTCCAGCAACAAAGCGCCGTCTACCGCAAAGGGCAGGATGTGCGAGCGCTCCACACCCTCTTCGCAAGCCTTCACGCAGTGCTGCAAATAAAAGCCAATGTCGGTCGGCTCGGTTGGGGGGGGCAGCGAGGCCAGCAATTGTTTGGCGGCGGCCAATGGCAGTTCGGTGTCAATGGGGTTGTCTTCACTGGCCGGAGCATGGGGCTCGATGCGGATGCCCGGCACCTCGGTCACAAAAATCAATTTGTCGGCCTGCAACTCGGCGGCCACGCTGGTAGCCACCTCTTCCATGGACAGGTTGAACGCCTCGCCCGTCGGCGAAAAGCCAAAGGGCGAGAGCAGCACCATCGCGCCCATGTCCAGCGTGCGCACGATGCCGTCCACGTCCACCTTGCGCACCAGGCCCGAGTGGATGAAATCCACGCCGTCCACAATGCCCACCGGCCGTGCGGTGATGAAGTTGCCCGAAATCACACGCACCGTGGAGCCCGCCATGGGCGTGTTGGGCAGCCCTTGACTGAACGCCGCTTCGATCTCGTAGCGCAGCTGCCCCGCGGCTTCTTGGGCGCAGTCCAGCGCCACGCTGTCGGTGATGCGGATGCCGTGGGCGTATTTGGGCATGTGGCCTTTGGCCGCCAGTTGTTCGTTGACTTGTGGGCGAAAGCCATGCACCAGCACGATCTTGACGCCCATGCTTTGGATCAGCGCCAAGTCTTGCGCCAGGTTTTGCAGCTTGCCCGCCGCAATCGCCTCGCCCGCGATGCCCACCACAAAGGTCTTGCCTCGGTGCAAGTGGATGTAGGGCGCCACCGAACGGAACCAGGGCACGAAGGTGAAATTGAAGACTGTGGACATGGGCTTGAGGTGTCAGGGCTTGAGCAAAAGAAGTTGGGCAGATGGCAACAGACGTGAAAAGTCGCGATCGAATGTGCAGAGTGTCTCACCGGATTGCATGACCGTTGCGGCGATCCAAGCGTCGGTGATCAAGTTGCCTGTGGTTTGTTGTGCCAGACACACTTGCCTGAGGTTCGGCCAGTTCGCGCCTTGGGGCTGAAACTGCACGCCGGGACAACTGAGCAGGCTGTCGATGAAGTCGCTCACATCCTGCAAAGGATCGGTTTCCCGAAAGATTTTGGGGTTGGTGGTGATGCGTAAAAAGCCGGTCACGACAGTGCCCAGCAGCATCAAGCTGGCGCGTCCGTTGGCGGCTTGAACCACTGCATCGTCCAGCCAGGCGCGGGCACTCAGATGGTGGGGGTGGTCGGGCCGAAACGCTGCCACCAACACATTCACGTCAGGCGTCATGACAGGTTATTCAGGTCCATGCCGGCGTCCATCGCGTCGTACAGGGATCGGTTGCTGCTGGGGTCGATGCCCGGCTTTAAACCACCACGTGCTTTGGAGACGGGCAGTTTGGGAATCACCACCGGGGCTGTGGGCATGTCTTGCCGCACATAGGCGGCCAGCATCTCGCGCACCTTGGCACTCAGCGAAGTGCCTTCTTGTATGGCTTTGATGCGGGCTTGTTTGACGAGGTTTTCGTCGAGGGAAATGGTCAGGTTGGTCATCTAAAACCTCCAGTGTCAAAGTTCACGTAAACCAGTGTAGCACGTGAAAATGTGTCGTGGGATAATCCAGCCCGTGACCGAGCCCGCAAACCCCATCCCACTCCAAATCGACTTCCCCGAAGGCCTGCCGGTCTCGGCCCGCCGCGGTGAAATCATGGCCGCCATGGACCAGCACCAGGTCATCATCGTGTGCGGTGAAACCGGCTCGGGCAAGACCACGCAGCTGCCCAAGATCGCGCTGGGGCTGGGGCGCGGCAAGCTCAATGCCAAGCCCGGCGAACGTGCCCGCATGATTGGCCACACCCAGCCCCGGCGCATTGCGGCCAGCTCGGTGGCCAAGCGGATTGCCGAAGAACTCAAGACGCCGCTCGGCGAGGTGGTGGGTTTCAAGGTGCGGTTTCAAGACCGTTTGAGCAAAAACGCTTCGGTCAAGCTCATGACCGACGGCATTTTGCTGGCTGAAACGCAGACCGACCCGCTGCTGCAGGCCTACGACACCATCATCATCGACGAGGCGCACGAACGCAGCCTGAACATCGACTTCTTGCTGGGCTACCTGCGCCAGATCTTGCCGCGCAGGCCGGACCTCAAGATCGTCGTCACCTCGGCCACCATTGACGCCGACCGATTTGCCAAACACTTTGCCTCGCGCCACGGCCCGGCCCCGGTCATCATGGTCTCGGGCCGCACCTTTCCGGTGGAGCAGCGTTACCGCCCGTTTGAAGAAACGCGTGACTACGGCCTGAACGAGGCCATGGCCGACGGCGTGGACGAACTCTGGCAAGGCGGGGCAGGGGGCGACATCCTGATCTTTTTGCCCGGCGAACGCGAGATCCGCGAAGCTGCAGATCACCTGCGCAAACACCTGTCGCACCAGCCGCTGACCCGCAACGCCGAAGTGCTGCCCTTGTTTGCCCGCCTGTCGCAGGCCGAGCAAGACCAGATTTTTGAGGCGTCCAATGGCCGCCGCATCGTGCTGGCCACCAACGTGGCCGAAACCTCATTGACGGTGCCTGGTATTCGCTATGTGATCGACGCAGGCACCGCCCGCGTCAAGCGCTACAGCTTGCGCAGCAAGGTCGAGCAACTCATGGTCGAACCCATCAGCCAAGCCGCGGCCAACCAGCGCGCAGGCCGCTGTGGCCGCGTGGCCAACGGCATTTGCATCCGTCTGTACGACGACAAAGACTTTGCAGGCCGCCCGCGCTTCACCGACCCCGAAATTTTGCGATCGTCTTTGGCGGGCGTGATCTTGCGCATGAAGTCGCTGCGCCTGGGTGTGGTGGAAGAATTTCCCTTCATTGAAGCGCCGTCCAAACGCGCCATCACCGACGGCTACCAACTGCTGGCCGAACTGGGTGCTGTCGATGACGAGAACGAGCTGACGCCGATTGGTAAAGAGCTGGCCCGCCTGCCGCTTGACCCGCGTGTGGGCCGCATGATTTTGGAAGCCCGTGGCCGCGAAGCGCTGAACGAGGTGCTGGTGATCGCCAGCGCCATGAGCGTGCAAGACGTGCGCGATCGCCCCATGGACTCGCAAGCCCAGGCCGACCAGCAACACGCTAAGTTCGACGACGACAAGAGCGAATTCACCGGCTACCTGAAGCTGTGGAAGTGGATTCACGACGCACGTGGTGGCCCATCCAAAACAATCGGGGTCAGATCCCAATTAAATCCACCTGGCCAGCCGGGGCAAAATAATTGGGATCTGACCCCAATTCAAGGGCGGCAGATGGCGGCGCAAGAGGCGCCGCAGCACAAACTCAGCAACCGCCAATACGAGCAACTGCTGCGCCAGAACTTCATCAACATCCGGCGCGTGCGCGAGTGGCGCGACACGCACACCCAGCTGCTCACGGTGGTGGCCGAGCACAAGTGGCGCATCAACTCGCAGCCAGCGAGCTATGAGCAGCTGCACCTGTCCATGCTGGCCGGTCTGCTGGGCAACGTGGGTTACAAGCTCGAAGATCCCGCGTCAAACGCGGGACAGGCTCCTGGGGAATACTTGGGCGCACGCGGCATCAAGTTCTACAAACACCCCGGTGCGCACTTGAGCAAAAAACCGGGCCGCTGGATCGTGGTGGCCGAACTGGTGGAAACCACGCGCCTGTTTGGCCGGGGCATTGCCGCGATTGAGCCGCAGTGGCTGGAGCAGGTCGGCGCGCACTTGCTCAAGAAACAACTGCTCGACCCGCATTGGGAAAAGAAGTCCGCCGAAGTGGTGGCGTTGGAGCGGGCCACGCTCTATGGCCTGGTGGTGTACAACGGCCGCCGCACGCCCTACAGCCGGGTGGACCTGCACGGCGCACGTGAAATTTTTATCCGCGAAGCACTGGTGGGCGACCAGTGGGAAACCCAGCTGCCGTTTTTGGCCGCTAACCACAAAATGATCGCCAAGGTTGAAGAGCTGGAACACAAGTCGCGCCGCCAAGACGTGCTGGTGGACGACGAACTGATCTACGCTTTTTATGACCAGCAACTGCCCGCCGACGTGTGCAGCGGCCGCCTGCTTGAAAACTGGTACCGCGCCGAAAGCGCCAAGCAGCCGCGCCTGTTGATGCTGACCCGCGAAGAGCTGATGCGCCACGAAGCCGCAGGCATCACCACGCAGGCCTTTCCCAAACACATCCGCTTGGGCGGCACCGACTGCCAGACCACGTATTTGCACGAGCCGGGCGACGCCCGCGACGGCGTCACCGTCACCGTGCCGCTGTTTGTGCTGAACCAAGTGAGCGAAGACCGCTGCGAATGGCTGGTGCCCGGTTTGCTCAAAGACAAAATACAAGCCCTGCTCAAAAGCCTGCCGCAGCGCCCGCGCAGCCGCTTTGTGCCGCTGCCCGAATCGGCCATGCGCCTGGCCACCGAGTTGTCGGCCCCCGAGCTGTTTGGAGTCGGATCGCTGACCGACGTGCTGCTCAAAAAAACCCGCGACGAAACCAGCCTCGACATCAAACGCACCGACTTCAAACACGAGATGCTCAGCCCGCACCTGTTCATGAACCTGTGCGTGGTCGACGAACACGGCCGCCAACTGGGCATGGGCCGCAATCTGGGCGGGCTCAAAGGCGAGCTGGGTGCCAAAGCGCGTGGCGCGTTTCAGGCGCTGGCGCAGTTGAAAGTGGCTTCATCTGTCATACCCGCGAACGCGGGTATCCATGACCCCGATGGACACCCGATCAAGTCGGGTGTGACAAAAGGGCAGTCGGGTGCGACCATAGAAGCTGTCATACCCGCGAACGCGGGTTTCCATGCCCGCAAAGGCACAGCACCCGCCAAAGCCACCCCCGCCAAACAAGCCCCCATCGCCCCCCAGCGCTACACCACCTGGAACTTCGGCGAACTCCCCGAGCTGATGGAAATCAGCAAAGGCGGCCAGACCCTGATCGGTTTCCCCGCTCTGGTGGACATGCAAGACGCCGTGACCATCGAAGTGTTTGACGAGCCCGATGTGGCCGCCGCCAAAAACCGCGCGGGACTGCGCCGCCTGTTTGCGCTGCAGATGAAAGACGCGCTCAAATACCTTGAGAAAAACATCCCCGACCTGCAAAAAATGGCCGTGGCCTACATGCCGCTGGGCACCGCCGACGAGCTGAAAACCCAGATCATCGACGTGGCACTTGACCGCGCCTTTTTGCTCGATCCGCTGCCCAATGATGAATTGACCTTCAAGCGCTGCATCGAAGAAGGCCGTGGGCGGCTGACCCTGATTGCCAATGAAGTGGCCCGGCTGGCGGGCACCATCTTGCTGGAGTTTGGCACAGCCACCCGCAAGATCAAGGACACCAAAAACGCGCCCGATGCGACGGCAGACTGCACAGGGCAACTGCAACGCCTGATGCCCAAAAACTTCATGGCAGCCACCCCGTGGCCGCAGCTGCAGCACTACGCCCGCTACCTCAAGGCCATCACTCAGCGCCTGGACAAATACCGCGCCGACCCCGGCCGCGATGCCCAGCGCCTGACTGAGCTCAAACCCCAAGAACAACGCTATTGGCGCTTGGTGGCCGAACGCAAAGGCGCGCAAGACGCCCGCATGCTGGAGTTCCGCTGGCTACTGGAAGAGCTGCGCGTGAGCTTCTTCGCGCAAGAACTTCGCACCCCGCAGCCGGTCAGCATCAAACGGCTGGAGAAGGCTTGGGGTCAGTTGAATCATTGAAGGGCGTTTGTGGTGACGTCCGTCAATTGAAAAGGCACCCGAATGTGCCTAGGCGTTTGGTGTGTCGCGACTCAAACCTGCATTGGCTGAGCCACCAGCTTCACCCCCAGCGCGGTGCACACGCGGACAATCGTGTCAAAGCGTGGGTGCGATGTGGGGCGTAGGGCTTTATAAAGTGCCTCGCGCGTCAGGCCTGAGGCTCGGGCTACTTCGGTCATGCCGCGTGCGCGGGCGATGGTGCCCAGTGCGTGCGTCAACTCGGCGGGGTCGTTTTCTGCCAGAACCAAGGTTAAGTAGTTGGCCACGTCCTCGTCGGTCTTGAGGTATTCGGCCATGTCGAAGTCGGGCAGGTCAGCGGCTTTGATTTTTGGGGTCATGTTCAATTACTCCGTGATTGTTCGGCTCAGTGCAATGGCGCAAGCTATGTCGTCAGACTGCGAGGACTTATCGCCACCGCCCAACATCACGATCAGCATGCCGTCTCGATCGACGTAATACATGCGCCAGCAGGGCCCAAAGAATTCACGCATTTCACTGACGCCTGCGCCTACTGGTGCCACATCGCCCAACAAACCGCGCTGGACTTTTTCGAGCCGTCGGGTCAGTCGGATGCGTGTCACGCCATCCCTCAGGCTGGCCAGCCACTCGTCAAACTCAGCCATGCGTTTGATCGTGAACATGGCTATTGTAATCAGTTGTTCACAATATTTGACAGTGACTTAAGGCTTGACGCTCAGAACTTCCGCGCCTTGGTCGTATTTGAGCAGGTAGTCGCTGATGCGCTCAAAGGTGGCGGTCACAGGCTTACTGGGGTGGTCTGATGTGGCCACTTCGGCACTGAACAGCGAGCCCAGCAGGAGTTTGAAGGGATTTATTTCAACGGGTTGGACCACAAAGAATTTTGAGCCATTTGCTTGAGTTGCTTGACATTAGAGGTTTGGTAGATGGCTGAGTTGATCACGTCGAGTACAAATTCTGTGCAGTTCTGGCGGCCTTCGCTGTAGGGGTTGGCAATGACCGAGTAGCGTGGTTCGTGCACTGCCGCATAAGCGGGAGATGCGATCACTTTAATGAGGCGTTGTTGCAATTCGGCGGACGGAATCAGGATGCCTGCCTCCATGTGTGCCACGCCAGAAAAGAAGTCCACTGGGTAATCAATCACCAGACGGCTGGTGTTGGGTTTGTCGTCGTATTGGTAAAGGTTGTGGATGGCGTAGCCTGGCAGAGTGCGGCCATCGGCGGTTTGGATTTGCGAGTACACCACGAATGCCACATGCGTGAAGTGCATCCCCCTTGGCATCTCAGACAGTGGACGTCCCATGCGGGCAAGTATGGCCACGTGTGCGCCTTTGCTGGCCAGGGTGCGTTCCACTTTCTTCGCGAAGGTGATGATCTCTTCGGCTTTGAAGTTCGTGGTTTCGCCGCCCCCACTGCTGGCGGAGCTGAAGCCCGTGGCTGCGACCGCTGTACCCCACAGGCACAGGCTCAGAATACAGGTGATGAGTTGACGCATGTTGGGCAATCAATTTTTGGCAGCGGGCTGCTGCAAAGCTCTGTTTGGAGGAATGATGGAAATGGTTTCCTCGGTCACAGGCAGAGGGGTGCCAATGGGGTGGGTGGCTGCGTTCATTAGCGAGCCGCCGGCTTGCACAGCAGCGCTGCCCACACCCACGGTGATGGCGCCACTGGCTAGCAATGGTGTGGCGAAAACGCCTGATGCCAATTGACCGGTAGCGACCAAGCTGTGCCCTGCGCTGGCGGCGGCATTGCTACTGGCCTGTCCCCCGGTTTTGACGGCTTTTTGCAGTTGTTCTGCTGGGTTAGCCATGGCGGTGGTGGCGCACAGGCTAAAAACGCAAATGAGTACGGCTGTAGAGTTCAATTTGTTCATCTTCATACCCTCTTTAAAAATAAAAATACCATACTTAAGTACTAATTATTTCGTTCTAGCATGAATACCTTGCACCAGTGGTGGAGCAATGGAGGAAACAACGGCGCACTTAGGCGCCTTTGTTGGGTGTTGGCCTCGGTTTTTTATCAAGAGAGCTTTGTTACAGCGCAGCTCCAGCTACTCGAAGCGTTGCGCGTGAGCTTCTTCGCGCGAGAACTTCGCACCCCGCAGCCGGTCAGCATCAAACGGCTGGAGAAGGCTTGGGGTCAGTTGAATCATTGATGGGGGCGGTTGAGGTTCACCATGCATTGCTTCAAATAAACAAATTGTTTATGATCGATGCATGATCGAAAGCTTTGCCAGCTACGAAACCGAGCGCCTGTTTGCGACGGGCAAATCGCGCCGTCTGCCACCGGAGATCCTCAAGCGGGCGGTAATGCGCCTTGCGCAACTTCATGCAGCGGTTGAAATCGATGACTTGCGCATGCCGCCTTCCAACCGCTTGGATGCGTTGACCGGAGATTTGGCTGGCAAATGGAGCATTCGTGTCAATGACCGTTGGCGCTTGTGTTTCAGGTTTGAGCATGGGCATGCGTATGACGTTGAAATTGTGGATTACCACTGAGGAGTGATGAAGATGACTATCAAAAATCCTGTGGATGGTTTGCCTGCTATCCACCCCGGCGAGTTCTTGCACGAGACACTGGAAGAACTGGCCATGACCCAGGCTGCATTTGCCGAAGCCATTGGGGTATCCGCCATGCGTGTATCGCATTTACTCAAAGGTGATCGCCCGGTCACGGCCGAGTTGGCGCTGCGCCTTGGTCGTGCACTGGGTCAAACGCCTCAATACTGGCTTAACCTTCAATCTGCTTATGACTTGAAAGTTGCGCAGATTCAATTGAAAGACAGCTTGAAAGATGTGCGCCTGTTGGCGGTGGCATGAGCCTCACATCATCGGACAAGTCGAAAATCGAGGCCGTCGACAGCCTCTGGAAGGATCTGAGCTTCGTCTGCGGTGTGCTCACCCAGTAAACCGCGTTCATTCAGTGCGTCCTTGGCTTTTTCAAGCGAGTGCACGCTAAACATAAAGGTAGTCATCATGCGTGAGGGGCCCTCGTGCATGGACAGGACAATGCTGTTTCCGAGGTCCTAAAAGTAACCCTCTTTGGCCATTTGTCGACTGGCAAGGTCCCAACCACGCGCAGCGTGTTGGATGTCTGGTACACGCATTCTGATTTCTGCCAAGCCTAAGATGCCCAAGCTGCCTCCACCCGATGCCGAAAAAGCCCACTTTTCGTATCCCCAACAATTGGGCTTTCGTACAAGCGTCCACCTGTATGCCATCAGCATCAGAAGACCCGAAAGTCTTTGCAGGCGAGCATGCAAACCCAATACCACTCAATTGCGCAACGGTCTGTGCGACGCTGCCGCAATCTACAGCCATTCCGTGCACGAAGGGTATGAGTGGCTTGCCATCCAATGGCGAGTCGCTGTTGGCAGCGTTATCCTTGCCCGGCTACTTCTCTCTGCATCCCACCATGTCACCCACCACCCGCCGCGTGTTGCAAGCCCTTTTGTACGAGGCCATCGCCATCGTTGTGGTTGGGCCCGTGTTGAGCTTGACTTTTGAGAAGTCGCCCGCCTCCACATTCGGCTTGGCGGTGGTGCTGTCTGGCATTGCGCTGACGTGGAATTACACCTTTAACTGGGTCTTTGAGCGCTGGGAGTCACGCCAATCCGTGCGCGGTCGCTCTTTGGCCAGGCGGCTGGCCCACGGGGCCGGCTTTGAGGGTGGCCTGGTGATCATTTTGTTGCCCGTGATGTCGCTGTGGCTGAACATCTCGCCCACCGCCGCATTGGTGGCCAATCTGGGCTTGCTCGCGTTCTTTTTCTTTTATGCCATTGCGTTCACTTGGTGTTTCGACCGGGTCCTCGGCTTGCCCGCCTCTGCGCAGGCGGCCAAGGCTGATCGGGGTTGATGGCGCTCCCAGGGCGCATCGCCAAGTGGCCATGGGTGTAAAAGTTTTCACCGTGCCGATTCTTTGGCTTCAGGTATTGAAAAATCCCAGGTCGCTTTGGTCGAAACGGTTGATGTTGGGGAACAGGGTGGTGACCTCGGTGGGGCTGACGCCCATCCATTTGGCCAAGGTGGCGGCCATTTGGTCTACGCTGCTGGTGGGGATTAAGCGCCCCTGGCCCACGTCGTTCGGACCGTTGTTGGCCAGCAAGGGCATCTTTCCCCAAAAGCGCTGACCGCGAACGGCACCGCCCATGATCAGATGATGAGATCCCCAACCGTGGTCGCTGCCGTCGCCGTTGCTGGTCAGCGTGCGGCCAAAGTCGCTGGCGGTGAAGGTGGTGACATTTTCTGACAGTCCCAGTTCGGTCATGGCGGACTGGAAGGCGCTCAAACCTTGGGCCAGTTGGCTGAGCAAGCCTGGGTGCTGGGTGAGCAAAAAATCGTGGTTGTCAAACCCACCGATGCTGACAAAGAAAACTTGTCGCTGTGCGCCAAGTGTGCTGCGTCCAGCAATCAGCCGTGCGACCATTTGCAATTGGCGTCCCAAACTCTGGGTGGTGTCGAATGCGGTGGAAAACGGCAAGGCATTGGCATTGCCCAATGCGGCTTTGACAGTGACCTGGGCGTTGATGGAGCGCAAAGCCACGCGGTTGAGCTCGGCCTCCATCCAGTGCGTCCGCGGCGCAGTGATCAAATTGTTCAGGGCTTGGCTGCATGCGGCAGAACCAAACAAATTCGAGACCACCGCATTGACGGGGACCGCACCACTGTTGCTGACTTGGTATTGAACGGCCTGGTCACCCATTAAAAACACCGCATTGCCACTGGCATTGATGCAGGTGAAGGTACTGGCGGCATTGCTGGACAAAAACAGATCGCCAATCGCACCGCCCCAGCCTTTGGTGGATCCTTCAACGCCACTGCTTTGCCAAAACGATTGTTGATCATTGTGGCTGAACAGCTTGGGCGGTAAGGGCACCGATTTGGCCAGGTATTGCGCTTTGGTGATGGGCTCCATCAGGGTGCCCACATTGAGCAACCAGCCCAGTTGGCCAGCGTCAAACAGGGGTTTGAGGGGCGACAGTTCAGCCGCCATGGCCAGTTGCGTTCCGTCGACGCCAGAGCCTGTCAACGGCACTCTGGGTGACAAGCTGGTGGCGGCCAAACTGGCCCGTGGTGCGACCAATCCACCAAGGTCGGTGGTGCCGCCGCGCAAGCTCGCCAAATTGGCATGGCCGGCCACGTCTATTGGCAGCAAGGTGCGGCCGTTGTCGTTGCCACCCGCCAAGAAGACGCAAACCAGTGCCTTGTAGCCACCTCGGGCATCGGCAGCGGCGGCTTCACCCATGGCGGCGAGGTTCAAGGCCCAAGGCGCAGTCATGCCAGCCAAGCCCAGTTGTGCGGAGCGTCGCAAAAATTCACGGCGCTGTAATTCAGGCAGTCGATTGAGTTTCATGGGGGGCTTATTTCTGGATCAGGTATTCGGGCGCGGCCATCACCAACAAGATGGCAGCTTTCACGCGGTTGAGTTGGCCTGCCGCATTCGACGCGTTGATGGTGGCCACGGCGGTGCTCAATTCAGACAAAGTCGTGGGGTGGATGGCGTCTGCTGCCAAGCGCAAATTCAGGTGCGCCAAGAGCTTGGGCGGATCAGCCGCAAGGCTCAGCTCGTGAGCGTAATTGGCAGTCACATCACCACTTGAGAGGCCGTTGCCAATGACGGATTGCATGAAGTTGAGGTAACCCGCGACGGTGCTTTCGTTGAGCAGCTGAAACTCTGGTGCCGTGATCAGGTTAGCGGCCAATTCCTTGCCCGGTGGCACATAGCCCGGGCGGAAAAAATTGAACACCGATGGGCTGCGCCAAGGGCTTTGGCCCAGGCGGCTGGCAGGGTCGCTGGTGTCACCAATGGCCCAGCGACCTGTGGTGCTGGTGATGCCGAAGCTGCGTCCCCATTGCACAAAGCGGTGCACGGGTTCGCGCAGGCGCCCCGAGGCATTGCCAGACGGCGTAGCGCGAGCTTCAGGGTCGAGCAAAACGGCGCGCAAGGTGGCCTTCAAGTCACCGCGAACGCCGCGGCCATTGTTGTTGAACACGGCAGCAACACGGCCTACGTAAGCGGCGCTGGGGTGGCTCATGGTGAAGCGCTGGATGAGTTGACGCCCTATGAACGGCCCCGTGTTGGGGTGATTGGCCAAGATGTCCAGGGCCAAGGACAGGGCTTGTGGTCCCGTCTGCGATCCCGCGATGGTGGTGCCTAAAACAGTTTTGTCGCCGGGTTGGAAGTTGGCGACATTGTGTTTCATGGGGCGGGTGACGTGCGCGTAATCTGCCGCATCCACGCGATCGCGTTCCCAACCGGTGAACACGCTGGCCAGTTGGCTGATGTCTTGCGCTGAGTAGCTGTCGATGGTTTGGCCGTTGCTCAGGCGGGGCGTGCCATCGCTGCCCAGTTGCACCAAGCCGATGCTGAAGAGCTGCATGACCTCGCGGGCATAGTTCTCGTCGGGCACGCGACCGGTGAACGGGTCTTCCTTGCGGTTGCCCAGCATGTTCAGGTAGCTGCCCATGCCCACGCTGAGCGTCACCTCTTGTAAAAGCTGTCTGTAAGTGCCAAAGGCATTTTTTTCCAGCAAATCGGCGTAATGGGCCACGCACAAGCCCCGCCATTCGATGGGCAATCCCTGCATGGACACCACAAAAATCTCGGACAAGGCCAAGGTCATGCGCTGACGCACCTGGTCGGAACTGCTCATCAACTTGTGCCAAATGGCGTTGTCTGCCCCCGTGAAGTTGCTTCGGTTGGCTTCTATGGCGTAGCCGTTGGCGACCATCCAGTCGTAGCGGGAGACGTCTTGTACGGGCAGTGCCAATTGCGAATCCAGCCAATTGGCCAAACCCGAGGCTTTGACCGCCGCAATGGATTCGGCCGACGCTGAAAACCCCGCTTGGTTGAGGAATCGAACGACCTCTACATCGGTCAGCGCTTGTGCAGGATTTGTTCCACTTTCACTGGAGCCGCCCCCGCACGCTGCCAAAAGTAACCCGCCCCCAGCCAAGGGTGCGCTCTTGAGGGTGCGTTCAGAAAGGGGACGAGGGTGTGTCGTCTTCAAAGACCCGACGAGGGTCTCTGTTGGCCCTTGGCTGCAGCCTGCTGCGCCAAGAACGGGAACGATGTGTTGGGCGAAGGGTTTAACCGAATTCATTGGCTTAGATGTTTCCATGATCTCTTTATTGTAGTTATTTTGTAATAGTTATTCTCTCATCGCAAGCCTTCGGGCACCTTTGCCAATGTGTGGTTGTGTCAAGGTGATTTCAGCCCGTGTTGCGCAGTCCCGCCGCGATACCGTTGATGCTGATGTGGATACCGCGTTGCACCCGCTCGTCAGCCAAGCCTGCCCGGTAACGGCGGATCAGCTCGACTTGCAGGTGGTGCAGCGGGTCGATGTAGGGGAAGCGGTGGCGGATCGAGCGGTCCAGCGCCGGGTTGCTGGCCAGGCGGTTTTTCTCGCCCGTGATTTGCGTGAGCGCATCGGCCGTGCGGTGCCATTCGGCCTCGATGGCGGTGAAGATTTTTTTGCGCATGCGGGTGTCGCTGACCAGTTCGGCATACCTAGAGGCCAGAGCCAGATCGCTCTTGGCCAGCACCATATCCATGTTGGACAACAGGGTGCGAAAAAACGGCCACTGGCGGTACATTTTTTGCAACAAAGCCAAGGCGGCTTTGCACTCGGCCGCGTCGGGCTTGTCCATAAAGGCCGCCACCGCGGATCCAAAACCCAGCCAACCGGGCAGCGTCAGGCGGCACTGGCCCCAACTGAAGCCCCAAGGAATGGCGCGCAGGTCTTCGATTTTTTGCAGGGCCTTGCGTGAGGCAGGGCGCGAACCGATGTTCAGCTGCGTCAGCTCCTTGAGCGGGGTGGCCCCAAAAAAGTAATCGGTGAAGCCGGGGGTCCCGTACACCAGGGAGCGGTAGGCGTCCATACTGGCCTCTGACAACTCGGCAGCTGCGTCCAAAAAGGCCCGGGTGGCGGGTTTGGTGGGTTGCAGCAGCGTGGCTTCCAGCGTGGCGGCCACCAGGGTTTCGAGGTTGCGGCGGCCGATCTCGGGGTTGGCGTATTTGGAGCCAATCACTTCGCCTTGCTCGGTCAGGCGAATTTGCCCGCGCACAGTGCCCGGGGGCTGGGCCAGGATGGCCTGGTAGCTGGGGCCGCCGCCTCGGCCCACGGTGCCGCCTCGGCCATGGAACATGCGCAAGGTAATGCCGTGGCTGCCCTTGAGTTTGTCAAACAATTCCACCAGGGCGATTTCGGCGCGGTACAGCTCCCAGTTGCTGGTGAAGATGCCGCCGTCCTTGTTGCTATCAGAGTAGCCCAGCATGATGTCTTGCTCGCCGCCCGAGCGCTGGATCAACCCGGCCACACCGGGCAGGGCATAGAAATCGCGCATGATGGGCGCGGCGTTGCGCAGGTCTTCGATGGTCTCAAACAGGGGGACGACGATCAGGTCGTTTTGCGCTTGTGCGTCCAGCGTGCCGCGCAGCAGGCCCATTTCTTTTTGCAGCAGCAACACTTCCAGCAAATCGCTCACAGTTTCGGTGTGGCTGATGATGTAGTGGCGGATGGCTTGCCTGCCAAAGGTGCTCAACATGCGTTTGGCGGTTTCAAAGATCGCCAGTTCTGACAAGCTGTGTTCGCTGTAGTCAGCGCCGGGCACGCGCAGCGGGCGGGCGTCGTTCAAAAGACCCAGCAGCAGCGCTTGTTTGGCGTGTTCATCGAGCTGGCTGTAGTGTTTTTCCACGCGTGCGGTGGTCAGCAGTTCGGCCACCACTTCTTCGTGTTGGTCCGAGCTTTGGCGCAGGTCCACCGTGGCCAGATGAAAGCCAAACACCTCCACTGCCCGGATCAGCGGGTGCAGGCGTTGTGCGGCCAAGGCTTCGGCGTGGTGGCTGCGCAAAGACGCCTCGATGATGCGCAAATCGGCCAAGAAGTCTTCGGCGCTGGCGTAGGGGTTTTGCGGGGCCACGGCGTGGCGGGCGGCATCACCGCCAGTCAGGGCTTTGAGCGTGGCGGCCAGGCGGGCGTACATGCCCGTGAGCGCCCGTCGGTACGGCTCGTCCTGGCGGTGTTCGTTGGTGTCGGGCGAGCGCTCGGCCAAGCCCAGCATCTCGGGGCCAAAGGGCACCAGCATGGCAGACAGCGACAGCTCGCCGCCCAAAAAATGCACTTCGGTCAGGTAGTGGCGCAGGGCCACATCGCTTTGGCGGTTCAGGGCGTGTTCCAGCGTTTGCGCGGTCACGTTGGGGTTGCCGTCGCGGTCTCCGCCAATCCACTGGCCCATGCGCAAAAAGCTGGCAATCGGCTGGCCCGGCAGGGCCTGTTCGAGCTCGGCATAGAGCTTGGGGATCTCGCGCAAGAAAGTGGCTTCGTAATAACTCAGCGCGTTTTCAATTTCGTCGGCCACGGTGAGTTTGGTAAAGCGCAGCAAACGGGTTTGCCACAGCTGCGTCACGCGGGCGCGCATTTGCAGCTCGTTGGCGGCCAGCTCTTTGGGCGTTAGGGCGTCCTTGGTGGCTTTGACTACGGCGGCGCGGGCCTTGATGGCGTCGCGTTCGGTCAGCAGGTGGGCGATGTCGCGCTCGGCGTCCAGAATGCTCTGGCGCTGAACTTCTGTCGGGTGGGCCGTGAGCACGGGCGAGACATAGCTCGTGGCCAGCATGTCCGAGATGCTTTTGGGCGTGATGCCCGCCCAGCGCAGGCGCTGCAGCGCCACGTCGATGCTGCCCTCTTGGGTGTGGCCCGCCCGCTCGTGGATGGCGCGGCGGCGGATGTGGTGGCGGTCTTCGGCCAAATTGGCCAGGTGTGAAAAGTAGGTGAAGGCTCGGATCACGCTCACGGCGCGGTCGCCCGGCAGGCTTTTGAGCAGTTTTTTCAGGGCCTTGTCGGCTTCGTGGTCGGCGTCGCGCCTGAACGCCACCGAGAGCTTGCGGATTTGCTCGACCAGCTCATAAGCCTCGGGGCCTTCTTGCACCCGAATCACATCGCCCAGAATGCGGCCCAGCAAGCGGATGTCTTCGACCAGGGGCCGCTCGCTGTCGCGTTTTTCGCGGAGGCTGCTGGCGGATTTGGCTGGAAGCAAGGCATTGTCTGGCGTGGCCTGTTTCATGTGTGTGCTGGGGGCTGAGGATGTGAAAGTTCGGGTGCAATGGGGGTGCAGCAGGGCGAGGGGGGGCGTCAATCTACCTTGACGCCATGCTAGCATCGACGGCAGAGACAAAATGACCGCTTGATTTCATTTTGATGGGTCAAAATTTTTCAGGAAACCTGCTGTGACCGAGTCCAACATGCCCGCCATCGTCATCGCCACCCGAGAGAGCCGTTTGGCTTTGTGGCAAGCCGAACATGTCAAATCTTTGCTCGAGGGGCTGGGCTGCACGGTCAAGTTGCTGGGCATGACCACCCAGGGAGACCAAATTCTGGACCGCAGCCTGTCCAAGGTCGGTGGCAAAGGCCTGTTTGTCAAGGAACTCGAAGTGGCCCTGCAAGAGGGCCATGCCGACATCGCGGTGCATTCGCTCAAGGATGTGCCCATGGACATGCCCGAGGGTTTTGAGCTGGCCTGCGTGATGGAGCGCGAAGATCCGCGCGACGCCTGGGTTTCGCCGCAATACGCTCGCCTGGAAGATCTGCCCCAGGGTGCGGTGGTGGGTACGTCCAGCCTGCGCCGCACGGTGTTGCTGCGCGCACTGCGCCCCGACCTGAAGATCGAGCCCCTGCGCGGCAACCTGGACACGCGCCTGCGCAAACTGGACGAAGGTCAGTACGCTGGCATTGTGCTGGCGGCTGCTGGCCTTAAGCGTCTGGAGATGAGCGAGCGGATTCGTCAAATTTTTGAAACCGACCAAATGCTGCCTGCCGCAGGCCAGGGCGCATTGGGCATTGAAATCCGCAGTGACCGGGCTGATTTGCGCGCCCTGCTGGCGCCGCTGGCCGATGCGCCGTCGTGGCGGCGTGTGGCGGCCGAGCGGGCGGTGAGCCGCGCCATGGGCGGCAGTTGCTCCATGCCTTTGGCGGCGCACGCCACCATTGAAGATGGTGTGCTCAAGCTGCAAGCGGCTTGGGGCGACCCGGAGGGCAGCACCACCTTGGTCACGGCCGATGCGCAAGCCAGCACCGATGGCCTGCTGGCCGCCGAGGCACTGGGCCTGAGCGTGGCGCAGGCCTTGCGCAGCGGCGGAGCACATTGAGGCCGGGCGCTGACATGGCGCTGGCGTCTGCCACTTCTGTTTCCGCGGCCCCCTGGCGGGTGATCGTGACCCGACCCGGGCGTGAGGCCCAGGCCTGGGCCGACGCTTTGCAGGCCCGGGGTGTGCCATGCGAGGCCTTGCCCCTGATCGAAATTGCCGCCTTGCCCGAGCCCTTGGCCCTGGCGCAAGCCTGGCAGGCGGTGCCCGGCCATTTGGCCCTGATGTTTGTCAGCGCCAATGCGGTGCGTTTTTTCATGGCGGCCCGGCCATCGGGCTCGCCGATACCCAGCTGCCGCGCTTGGTCGACCGGCCCGGGTACCCGGGCTGCTTTGCTGGCGGCGGGTTGGCCTGAGGGCCTGATCGATTCGCCCCATGAGGACGCACCCCAGTTCGATTCGGAAGCCCTGTGGGCCTTGGTGGCGCAGTGGGTGCAGGCGGCAGTGGCATCTTCCCGGTCCAAGCTTTCGGTGTTGATCGTGCGCGGCGCCGATGCCAAGGGGCAACTCGCCGGGCGTGACTGGCTGGCGGTGCAGCTTGAAAGCTCGGGCCTGGTGGTGTTGCAAGCCGTGGCCTATGTGCGTCAGGCCCCCGTGTTGACCCCTGCACAACAAAGTTTGGCACGGCAGGCTGTGGGCGATGGCAGTGCTTGGCTCTTCAGCAGTTCCGAGGCGGCGCAGCACCTCTTGAAGTCATGCCCAGACCTGCCATTGTCACAGGCCTGGGCCATGGCCACGCACCCGCGCATTGCCCAGCGGCTGCAGCAGTTGGGCTGGGTGCGGGTGGATCTGGTGCCTGCGGGCGTTGACGCACAAGCCCAGTCGATAAAATCGCTCACATGACCACCTCAACTGACGCTGTGATCGACGGCAAACCCAAGGCCGAGCCGACTGCTCATACCTCCCGCTGGCTTGTGGCGGTGGTGGGGGCAGTGGCGGTGATCGCCTTGGTGGTGTCGGTGCTGCTGTGGCAAAAGCTCTCGCGCATCCAAGAACAACTGGCCCGCCAGAGCGCCGACACGGGTTTGCAGGCGCTGGAGGCCAAGACCTGGGCAAAGCAGGCACAGGAAACCGTTCAAGACAGTACCGCCCGCGTCTCGCTCATGGAGGCTCGCTTGTCCGAGGTGGCCTTGCAGCGCACCCAACTGGAAGATTTGATGCAAAGCTTGTCGCGCTCGCGCGACGAAACCTTGGTGGTGGACATCGAGTCTGCCCTGCGCTTCGCGCAGCAGCAAGCCCAGATGACGGGCAGTACCGAGCCTTTGTTGGCGGCCTTGCAGTCGGCCCAAAAACGGGTGCAGCGTGCTGCCCAGCCGCGCCTGACGCCTGTGTCGCGGGCCCTGGAAAATGACCTGGAGCGCTTGAAAAACCTGCCCGCCTTTGACATACCCGGTTTGATGTCCAAACTCGACGATGGGGTCGCCTTGGTGGAGGGTTTAACTCTGGCCAACACCGCACGTGCCTCGCAAAGCCAGATCCGCCAGCAGGATGAAGTCTCGGGAGCGCAAACGCAGCCCTCCTGGTGGATGTCCATCCTGACCCGCATGGGCGACCAGATCAAGGGTTTGGTGCGGGTCAGCAGTATTGAATCGCCCGAAGCGGCTTTGCTCTCGCCCGAGCAGGCTTTCTTCTTGCGTGAGAACCTCAAACTCAAATTGCTCAATGCCCGCCTGGGCTTGTTGGCGCGGCAAAAAGAGGGTGTGCGCAATGACTTGGGGGCCGCTGCCGTGCTGGTGCGTCGCTACGCTGAGCCTCAATCGCGGCGAACCAGCCAATTGCTGCAGTTGCTGGAACAAACCAGCGAGCAGGTGCGCACGGCCGAGTTGCCGCGCATCGAAGCTTCGCTGACAGCGCTGAACACCGCTGCGGCAGGAAGGTAAACCCCATGCGCGCTGCCTTGTGGCTGATTACCTTGTTCGCCTTGGCGGCTGCAGGGGCCTGGTTGGCGGGTAACAACCAGGGGACGGTGACCTTGTTTTTGTTTCCGCATCGGATAGACGTTTCACTGAACCTTGCGTTCCTGGTCGTCTTGTCGGTGGTGCTGTTGGTGGTCTTGGCACAGCGTGCACTTGAAGCCTTTTTGGCTTTGCCTAAACGCGCGCAACGCTGGCGGCTGCAGCAAAAGGAGCGGGCCAGCCACGCGGCTTTGCTCGATTCGATGGGCCACTTGATGGCGGGGCGCTACTTGCGGGCACGCAAGGCCGCCGAGCAGACACTTTCCAAAGAAACCCTGTTGCAGGACTCGGGTGTGGTGCTGGACCATGCGGTGTCTTTGCGCGCGCTGGCCCACATCATGGCCGCTGAGGCCAGCCACGCTTTGCAGGACAAGGTCCAAAGGCAACAGCACCTGGACCAGGCCCTGGATCAGGTGCAAGCGAGCTCTGGGGCCGAGCGCCAAACCTTGCTGGAGGGCGTGCAGTTGCGCGCTGCCAGGTGGTCGCTCGACGACCGTGATGCCAAGGCCAGTCTGGAGCAACTCCGTGCCTTGCCCCCCGCTGTGGGTCGGCGCATGGCGGCCATGCGGCTGCAGCTCAAGGCGGCCCGTTTGGCGGGTCAGTCAGCGCAGGCCCTGGAAACCGCCAGTTTGCTGGCCAAGCACCGTGCGTTTTCTCCGGAGGCAGCCGAAAGTCTGGTGTCCCGCCTCATTTTGGAATTGTTGGCCCAGACACACGATGCCGATGCCTTGCTGCGTATCTGGAAGAGCCTGTCCCCGGGTCAAAAGTTGATGCCTCTGGTGGCAGCCGAGGCTGCCTTGCGTTGGTTGCAGCTCGGCGGCCCTGCCGCCACGGCCCGAATTTGGCTGCAAGACCTGTGGATTCCCATGCAAGCCAGCCCTTCGATCTGGTCAGATGCGCAGCTGCTTCGCATGGTTCAGGCCTTGGAGGCTTGCTTGCCTGACCTGGAAGCCGAGGACGCCTTTGTCTGGTTGTCCCGGATGGAAAGCGCTCAACAGTCGCGGCCGAGGGCCGCACATCTGCAATACCTGGCTGGCATGTTGTGCCTGCGCCAGCGCCTCTGGGGCAAGGCCCAAAGCCTGCTGGGTCAGGCGGTTAAAAACCTGAAAACTCCCATGCTCCAGCGCAAAGCCTGGATCGCCTTGGCCGAATTGGCCGAGCAGCGCCAGGATCCGGTGGAGGCGGCCGCTGCCTGGAAGGAAGCGGCAAGGGTGTCAAGGGACTGAAGCGCGAACAGGCAGAAAAAAACCGGGCTGAGCCCGGTTTTTTTTGGCACTTTCACGCCAGGTTGGAGATCAGAATGGCACTTTGAGTGCGTTCAGGTCTTTGCGTGTTTCGACCAGCACCAGAGGGCCTTCATTCACCACCACGGCTGGTGGACGCTCGCGTGGCACGCGCACGGTTGTGGGCTCGGCAGCGATGGCAGCTTGCACGGCGGCGATTTTGTCGCTGTCCGAGTTGACCCACACCAGCCCCGAGTTTTGTGCGACCAGCTGCAGGCTGTCCAAGGGCAGCGTGTAGCTGGCCACGGCAGGCAAGGCGGTGCTGGTGGCTTCGGTCTGGGGTGCGCTGACTGGGGCAGTCTTCGCCGTGTTGACTTCGGACGCAGCTTCTTTGGATGCGGCTGGCGCAGCGGCCATAGGAGCCTGGGCAGGCACGGCGGTTGCCACAGTTTCAGCCACGGAGGCTACTTGAGACATTGCAACAGGTGCAGCTTCTTCAGTGGCTTGAGGTGCTTGTTCCGTCTGAACCGGTGCCGAAGTGGCTGCAGTTTGCTGGGCCCGCTCGAAATAAGAGCGTGGGGCTGGGCGGTCATCGGTCGGGATTTCTGCACTTTGGCGGTTGGGCTCGGCGGTGTCATCGCCAGGGGCTTGACCGTCTGCAGAGTCCTGACGTGTTTCGCCAGCGCGTTCGCGGCGGTCACGGCCGTAGCGGTCACGCGAGCGGCGTTCACGGCGCTCATTGTTTTCAGCGGGTGTAGCGCCATCGTTTGCCGCATTGGTGTCGGGGTTTTGATCAGGGCCCAATGCCGTTTCGGACGCTTGGCCATCGGTGGCATCGCTTGGGCGGCGATCAGTGCGTTCGCCACGTTCACGGCGGCCGTCACTTCCGCGTTCATTCCCGCGCTCGCCACGGTCACGGCGGCCATCACGGGCCTCGCGCGGAGCGCGTTCTTGGCGCACTTCGCTGCCATCGGCCTTCAACTCGGGCTGGGCATCGCTGCGGCCTTCGCTCAGGCTGTCGGTGCGCTGGCCTTCAGCCAGGTTGTCACCGCGTGGGCTCGAACGGCCATCACGGCGGCCTTCACGGGCAGGGCGATCACCGCTTGGGCGCTCGCTGTGCTCACCGCGTTCAGCACGCTCACCGCGCGGGGGGCGGGCTTCGCCTTCACGGCCTTCGACTCGGCCTTCACCACGGCGTCCACCCTCGCGTGGAGCGCGGACTTCGCCGGCCGCGCCTTCGCTGCGCTCGCCTCGGCGACCATCGCGACCACCACGGCGGCCATCACGGCGCTCGCCGTCACGGCGGCCTTCGCGGGCTTTCTCTTCTTGCTTGACCACAGGTGCGGCCACGGGCTCGGCGGCAGCGCCACCGAACAGGTTTTTCAACCAACCAAAAAAGCCACCCGAAGCGGCAGCTGCAGGAGCAGCCACCGGGATTGCTGCGGCTTTGGCCGTGGGCTTGGCTGCAGCCACGGGTGCCTCTGGCTTGGCGGGGGCGATCGGCGCGGGGGCGTCGGGCAGCACACCCTTGATGACGGGTGTTTGCTTGTTGGTGGGCTCTTGCGAACGGCGCGTCACGGTGGTGGCGTCTTCGATCTCTTCGGCCATCTTGTAGCTGGCTTCGATGCGGTCCAGGCGCGGGTCGTCGTGCTTCAGGCGCTCGAGCTTGTAGTGCGGCGTTTCCAGCGACTTGTTGGGCACCAGCAGCACGTTGATGCGTTGCTGTAATTCGATCTTGGCGATTTCGGACCGCTTTTCGTTCAGCAAGAAGGAGGCCACTTCAACCGGCACTTGGGCGTGCACAGCCGCGCTGTTGTCCTTCATGGACTCTTCTTGAATGATGCGCAGAATTTGCAGCGCCGAGCTTTCGGTGTCGCGGATGTGACCGGCGCCGCCGCAACGTGGGCAGGGGATGGACGCACCTTCGGACAGGGCGGGTTTCAGGCGCTGGCGGCTCATCTCCAGCAGACCGAACTTGCTGATCGAGCCGAATTGCACGCGGGCGCGGTCTTGGCGCAGGGCGTCGCGCAGGCGGTTTTCCACATCGCGGCGGTTTTTCGACTCGTCCATGTCGATGAAGTCGATGACGATCAGGCCACCCAGATCGCGCAGGCGCATCTGGCGTGCCACTTCGTCGGCGGCTTCCAGGTTGGTGCGGGTGGCGGTTTCCTCGATGTCACCGCCCTTGATGGCGCGGGCCGAGTTCACGTCAACAGACACCAAAGCTTCTGTGTGATCGATCACGATGGCACCGCCCGAAGGCAGTTGCACCGTGCGGGCATAAGCCGATTCGATCTGGTGCTCGATTTGGAAGCGGCTGAACAGCGGCGCGTCGTCGCGGTAACGCTTCACGCGGGGTGCGAACTCGGGCATCACGTGGCTCATGAACTGCTGAGCCTGGTCGTAAATGTCGTCGGTGTCGATCAGGATGTCGCCGATGTCGTTGTTGAAATAGTCACGAATCGCGCGAATGACCAGCGAGGATTCCTGGTAAATGAGGAAAGCGCCTTTGCCTTGGGTGGCGCCGTCAATCGCAGTCCACAGCTTGAGCAGGTAGTTCAGGTCCCACTGCAGTTCGGGCGCGGAGCGGCCGATGCCAGCGGTGCGGGCAATGATGGACATGCCCTTGGGATATTCCAACTGATCCATCGCCTCTTTGAGTTCGGCGCGGTCGTCGCCCTCGATACGGCGGCTGACGCCACCACCACGGGGGTTGTTGGGCATGAGCACCACGTAACGACCCGCCAAGCTGACGAAAGTGGTGAGTGCTGCACCTTTGTTGCCACGCTCTTCTTTTTCGACCTGCACCAAGAGGGATTGGCCTTCTTTGATGACGTCCTGGATGCGGGCTTGGCTGACGGACACGCCTTCAGCAAAGTATTGGCGTGAGATTTCCTTGAACGGCAAAAAGCCGTGACGGTCTTCGCCATAGTCCACAAAGCAGGCTTCGAGCGAAGGCTCGACCCGGGTCACCACCGCTTGGTAGATGTTGCCCTTGCGCTGTTCGCGGCCTTCGATTTCGATTTCGTAGTCGAGGAGTTTTTGTCCGTCGACGATGGCCAGGCGGCGCTCTTCAGCTTGCGTGGCGTTGATCAGCATCCGTTTCATGATGCGTTCCTTCTCTTGTCAGCTTGGCCCCATTGCAGAAAAATGTCCGCTGTATGGAACCTGTTTACACAACCGGCTTTGGATTTTTTGAAATCTCAAAGCCCACGTTGCCGGAGCTGACGCCTGAAACGAAGGGAATTGCCGAGGTTGACCGCCATTCAGCTGTGCGTGAACACAGGAATGGGGATCGTGGCGCGTGGATGGGGCGAGGCAAAAGGCGTGCACAGATTCGTCCACTGCCGGGGGATTCCCCCGGTGTCCAAGACAAACTGCCGGGCACCAAGCATGACGATGGGGCATGGCTTCGTGAGCCGTTCCAAGTACATCAGCAAAGTTCCGAACAACACAACCATCTCGCTTTGATCCGCCCAACAGCCCATGGGGCTGCTGAACTTGGGGTATTCCGTATCTGGGTTTCTGGGCGTCGGCCCAACCTCCGGGGCGTTTTGCCACTGTTGGCGTTGGCCTTCAGTCTGCAAATCGTGCCGGGGGTGGCATCGACCATCTGGTTTGGTGCAGTGGTGGTGGACTAAACTCCAGCTATACAGGAATTCATTTCCATTTGAATCAACCACTTACAGCCAATTGCCAGTGAATCACATTATAGGGGTCAAGTCCGCTGCTGCGACGCCCGCCGTCAAATGGTTGTTGGTGGACGAAGAGTCGGCTGGCCAGCGATTGGACAACTTTTTGATGCGTCACTTGAAGGGCGTGCCTAAAACCCACGTCTACCGCATCATCCGCAGCGGTGAGGTTCGCATCAACAAGGGCCGTGCTGAAGCCGATACGCGGGTCCAAAACGGCGACGAGGTGCGTCTGCCGCCTGTGCGCGTGTCCGACAAGGTGGCTGAAAAGGCTGAGCGCCCGGCGCCTGGGCGCGAATTTCCCCTGCTGCTGGAAGACGACAGCCTGATGGCCATCGACAAACCAGCCGGGGTGGCGGTTCACGGAGGATCTGGCGTGAGCTTTGGGGTGATCGAGCAATTGCGCCAGGCGCGCCCAGAGGCGAAGTTGCTGGAGTTAGTGCACCGATTGGACCGCGACACCAGCGGCATTTTACTGGTGGCCAAAAAGCGCAGCGCCTTGAAGCACCTGCAAGAACAGTTTCGTGAGCGCGAGACTGGTAAGACCTATTTGGCGCTGGTCAAGGGCGACTGGCCAGACAAATTGAAGGTGATTGACCAGCCTTTGCATAAATTCCTTTTGCCCGACGGTGAGCGCCGCGTGCGCGTGACCACACCCGAAGACCCTGACGGCATGCGGTCGATCACCTTGGTCAAGGTGGCGCAGCGCCTGCAGAGCGCCACGCTGCTGGAGGTGACCATCAAGACCGGGCGCACCCACCAGATTCGGGTGCACCTGGCTTCGCAAGGGCACCCGATTGCGGGGGATGACAAATACGGTGATTTCGAGTGGAATCGCCAGTTGCTCAAACCCGGGGCCCGTGTGGGTCTCAAACGCATGTTTTTGCACGCTTGGCGCTTGCAGTTCAACCACCCGGTGACGGACGAGCGTGTGGCCTTGCAAGCCGATTTACCCCCTGAATTGAAAGCTTACATCGACCATGCCCAATAACAGACCCCGCCAGTTTGACCTGATCGCTTTCGATTGGGATGGCACGCTGTTCGACTCAACCGCCCTGATCACCCGCTGTATTCAGCGCGCCGTGGTGGATGTGGGCGGGCAAGAGCCCACCCGCGAAGCCGCTTCTTATGTGATCGGCTTGTCGCTCTTGCCCGCGCTGGCCCATGCTGCGCCCGATGTGCCGAAAGACAAATACCCTGCATTGGGTGAGCGTTACCGCCACCATTACTTGCAGCACCAAAATGACATCAGTCTGTTCGAAGGTGTGCTGGATTTGCTCGATGCCCTCAAGGCGCGGCACCACTGGCTGACGGTGGCCACCGGCAAAAGTCGCCATGGCCTGAACGAGTCCTTGCAGGCGGTTGAGTTGCGCGGCGTGTTCGATGGCTCGCGTACGGCCGATGAGACAGCGGGCAAACCCAACCCCTTGATGCTGCACGAGTTGATGCGCGAATTTGGCGCAGAGCCCGAGCGCACCTTGATGATTGGCGACACCACGCACGACCTTCAGATGGCGCTGAATGCCGGGTGTGCCAGCGTGGGCGTGAGTTATGGGGCCCACGAGCCCGAGGCCTTTCATGTGCTTCAACCGCGCCACGTGGCGCACAACGTGCGCGATTTGCATGACTGGTTGTTGCAACACGCTTGAAACAAGGATCGCAGATGGAGCCCATGGTCCCTTTGTGCAACTGCGCCGACCTGGTCAACGGTGGGCGTGCTGTGCCTTTTGACATCGTGTACGCCGGACAGACTTGCCGAGCCTTTGCTATCCGTTACCAAGGCCAGGTGCACGCCTACCTGAACCGCTGCACCCATGTGGCGATGGAGATGGACTACCAGCCCGACCGGTTTTATGACGACACGGGTCGGTGGCTCATGTGTGCCACGCACGGCGCCACGTACCAACCGGATACTGGCGCGTGTTCGGGCGGCCCCTGTCGGGGTGGACTGGTCAAAATAGACCTTTCAGAGCTGGACGGCGTGGTTCACTGGCATACTGCCTACAACTTAAAACCGCTTGAATTTTGAACATGCAAGACCCCCAAGACAGTATGTCCGTGCCCGCTCCCGCCCAAGCTTTGCCGGACTCGATGCCCGCTCAAGCCCCGGTGCTCAATGCCGTCGACGAAAACTGGGCCCGTAAAACCTTGGCGGACCTGGCTTTTGCTAGCCTCAAGGAGCAGCAATCGCAGCGCCGATGGAAGTTGGGGATGCGCTTGGCCTGGTTGCTCTTTTTCGGCGTCGTGGCTTGGCAGGCTTTCAGTTTCAATTCACCATCAAACCACACCAGTTCTGCGCACACGGCCATGGTCACCATTCAAGGTGAAATCGGGGCAGGCACCGAAGCCAGTGCGCAAAACATCATGTCGTCCATGCGCACTGCACTGGAAGACCCGGGCTCAAAAGCCTTGGTCTTGCTCATCAATTCTCCAGGCGGCAGCCCGGTGCAGGCGGGTCTCATCTACGATGAAATCACGCGGTTGCGCGCTCTGCACAACAAACCCGTCTATGCGGTGGTCGAGGAGTCTTGCGCCTCGGCGGCCTACTACATTGCCGCTGCAGCCGACCAAATTTATGTCGACAAGGCCAGCCTAGTGGGCAGTATTGGTGTATTGATGGACGGTTTTGGCTTCACCGGGCTCATGGACAAGCTGGGCGTGGAGCGTCGATTGATGACGGCCGGTGAGAATAAGGGCTTTCTGGACCCTTTCAGCCCGCAAACTCAGGCGCAACGCCAGCACGCCCAAGCCATGCTCAACCAGATTCACGCCCAATTCATTGACGTGGTCAAAAAAGGTCGGGGCGATCGGCTCAAAGCCACGCCAGAGTTGTTCAGCGGCTTGTTCTGGAGCGGCCAACAGGCCGTGGATCTGGGCTTGGCCGACAGCCTGGGCAGTGTGGATGGCGTTGCCCGTGAAGTGGTCAAGGCCCCTGACGTGATCGACTACACCCAGCGCGAAAACGTGGCCGAGCGGCTGGTCAAGCGCTTTGGTGTGGCCGTGGGCGAGGGCAGTGTCCGCGCCATGCGCAACATGGGTTTGAGCTTCCGCTAACGCTGGGCTTCAAGGCCCGATGGCGTAAACCGCGGGCGTGTGTGCATCAGGGCCTTTGAGGCCCTTTTTCCATTGTGCGACGGTGTGGCTCTGAATATGGGCGGAGGGCAGCGTCAAGCCGCTCGATATGGCCAAGCGCGTGTGGGCGTTCAGGCTCTGCATCAGGCCGTCGAGCATGGCCGCGTTGCGGTAAGGGGTTTCGATCCACAACTGGGTTTGCCCGGTTTTGAGCGCCAACGACTCCAGTTGCTTCAAGCGGGAAGCTCGCTCGACCGCTTCTTGAGGCAAGTAACCCACAAAGGCGAAGTTCTGGCCATTGAGGCCGCTGGCAGCCAAGGCCAGCAACAAAGACACCGGACCCACCATTGGCACCACGCTTATGCCCAGATCGTGTGCAGCCCGCACCACCGAACTGCCCGGGTCCGCCACGGCGGGCATGCCCGCTTCGCTCACCAGTCCCACATCGTGCCCCTGCAAGGCGGCGGCCAGCAGCGGTTTGCCGTCAAAGCCCGACAGGTGGTCGCCTTTTTTGTGGACAAGACGCGGTAATTCGGTGATGTTTTGTTCGGGCAGGGGGGCGATCAGCGGATGCGTTTGACCCACGCGCTTGAGGAAGGCGCGGGTGCTCTTGGCGTTCTCGCAGACCCAATGCTGGATGCCTGCGGCGGTGGCCAACGTGCTGGTGGGCAGCACATCGGTGATGGGGGCTTGCTCGGTGCAGCCGAAGTCCAGAGGCGTAGGCACTAAAAACAGACGGCCTACAAGTGATTTTGGCGCGTTCACAGCAGTTTGACCCCGGCTTTGCGCAGCAAACGCGCAGTGCGGATCAGCGGCAACCCAATCAGGGCAGTCGGGTCGTCGTTGTGGATGGATTCCAGCAACGCAATTCCTAAACCCTCGCTTTTGGCGCTGCCTGCGCAGTCGTAGGGTTGTTCGGCTTGCAAATACGCCTCGATCTCTTCGTCGCTCAGATCGCGAAACACCACGCGGACCTCAGCCAAGTCCACTTCTTCAAAGCCTGTGGCCAGGCAGGCCACGGCCAGCGCGGTTTGAAAGATCACCGTCTGGCCGCGCATCTGGCGCAGCTGCGCCACGGCACGCGCGTGTTCGCCTGGCTTGCCCAGGGGTTGGCCCGCCAAATCGGCCACCTGGTCCGAGCCAATCACCACCGCCTCGGGGTGCAAAGCCGCCACGACCCGGGCTTTGGCCAGGGCCAGCCGCAGGGCCAAGGCCTGAGGCGCTTCCCCCGGCTGGGGTGTTTCGTCCACATCGGGCGCGCTCACTGTGAATGGGATGCGCAGGCGCTCGAGCAGCTCACGCCGGTAACGCGAGGTTGAGCCCAGCACCACTGGGCGGTCAGGGGGGGCAGAGGGGGTCAAGATCGAGGTCAAAGCGCTGGCCCTGGTGAAATTCAGATGGGTGATTCTCTTACACTGCAGCCATGGAAAAAAAATTGAACCCCCAACACCTGGATGTGGTGACTTTTGCCCGCGACACACTTACTCTGAATGGGCAGGGCGAGCTGGCCGATTGGCCGCGATTGGCGCAGGAATTGTTCAGCAATGACATGCCTTCGGGGCCGGTGGCTTGGCAACTGCAAGGTCGATCGGTCCCGCAATCGGGCGGCGCTGACCAGATCTGGCTTGATTTGAAAGCGCTGGTGAACTTGCCCCTGCAATGCCAACGCTGCCTGACGCCGGTGCTGGAGACGGTGCAGGCCGAACGGAGTTTCCGTTTTGTCGCCGATGAAGCCACAGCGACGGCGCTGGACGATGAGGCTGAAGAAGACATTTTGGTGATCAGCCGCGACTTTGACGCTCTGGCATTGATCGAAGATGAATTGATTTTGTCCTTGCCCCTGGTGCCTTTGCACGAGGAGTGCCCCGAAGCGATGCCAATGTCTGTTGCAGACCCTGAATTTGAAGATGCAGCGCAGCGACCCAACCCCTTTGGGGTTCTTGCGGGTCTTAAAACAGACAAGTCCACTTAATGAGGTCATAAGTCTGTATCTCATCAGGCCCAGCTTAGGTTATAATCAATGGCTTCGCTTAGTTCTACTGGGCGACACTCTCATCAACCAGAAGCTGCGTTTTCATTGGCGCGGCCTCCATAAGCTTCCAAGGAGCCATCATGGCTGTTCAGCAAAACAAAAAATCGCCTTCCAAGCGCGGAATGCACCGTTCGCACAATGCCCTGAATGTGCCAGGCATTGCGGTTGAACCCACAACAGGCGAAACACACCTGCGTCACCACATCAGCCCCAACGGTTTCTACCGTGGCCGCCAAGTGCTGAAGAACAAATCCGAAGCCTGATCGGCTTCAGCCCACAAGCCTCAAGAGGCCCGGCGCTACTTTTTTGAGTGGCCTCGGGCTTTTGTTTTTGTGGCTTTTGCTTTGTATTGCCCGGTTTTCAGCCCAAGGATTCCATGACCTCGCCCACCCCGATCACTCTGGCTGTCGATTGCATGGGCGGCGACCACGGCCCCCGCGTCACGCTGGCGGCCTGTCGACGTTTTCTGTCTACACACTCGGATGCCCGCCTCTTGCTGGTGGGCCGAGCAGAGGAACTCGCTGGTTTTGCCGATCCCCGAGCCGAGATGGTGTTGGCCACCGAAGTGGTGGAGTCGGACGACTCGCTAGAAGTGGCTTTGCGCAAGAAAAAAGACTCCTCCATGCGTGTGGCCATTGAGCAGGTGCGTGATGGCAAGGCCGCCGCCGCTGTCTCGGCGGGCAACACGGGCGCCTTGATGGCCATTGCCCGTTACGTGCTCAAAACCATGGACGGCATTGACCGTCCAGCCATCGCGGGGCAGATGCCCAACTTCAAGGGCGGCGGAACCACCATGCTCGATTTGGGCGCTAATGTGGACTGCACACCCGAGCATTTGCTCCAATTTGCCGTCATGGGCTCAGCCTTGGTCTCGGTGCTGCAAAACAAGGACCAACCTTCGGTCGGCTTGCTCAACATTGGGGAAGAAGCCATCAAAGGTAATGAAATCATCAAAAAAACAGGCGAATTGCTGCGTTCTGCAGGCAACTCCGGGGATTTGAATTTTCATGGCAATGTTGAAGGCAACGACATTTTCAAGGGCACTGTGGACATTGTGGTGTGTGATGGCTTTGTCGGCAACGTAGCGCTGAAGGCGAGCGAAGGCCTGGCCACCATGATCGGTGGCTTTTTGAAAAATGAGTTTTCTCGCAACATGTTCACCAAAATGGTTGCGATTTTGGCTTATCCGGTGTTATCTGCATTTAAAAATCGCGTCGACCACCGCCGATACAACGGTGCAGCCTTGCTGGGTTTGCGTGGCCTGGTGTTCAAGAGCCACGGATCGGCAGACGAGATCGCTTTCGAGACGGCCCTGAACCGGGCTTATGATGCATGCCGAAACCAATTGCTGGACCGCGTTCGTGAGCGCATCGCCCATGCCGCTCCTTTGTTGATGGGTATGCAGGCCGAGCGGGCAGAACCAGTGGTCACACCCTTATGAGAATTTATTCACGCATCATTGGCACCGGCAGCTACCTGCCTGAAAAACGCCTGAGCAACGCCGACCTGGCCGCCGAGTTAGCCTTGCAAGGGGTTGAAACTTCCGACGATTGGATTGTTGAACGCACGGGTATCCGAGCCCGGCATTTCGCAGCTGACGAGCAAGGCTGCAGCGATCTGGCCACAGAAGCTGCCCGCAAAGCTTTGGATGCTGCCGGCTTATCAGCGAGCGACATCGACTTGATCATTGTGGGCACGTCCACCCCCGACATGGTGTTCCCGTCGGTGGCGACCATGGTTCAGCACAAACTGGGCGCAGCAGGTTGCCCCGCGTTTGACGTCCAGGCCGTATGCAGTGGCTTCATTTATGCCCTGACGGTGGCTGACGCCATGATCCAGACCGGCTCGGCGAAGCGGGCGTTGGTCATTGGCGCAGAAATTTTCAGCCGCATCTTGGACTTCAAAGACAGAACCACTTGTGTGTTGTTTGGAGACGGTGCAGGCGCGGTCGTGATTGAAGCGTCTGAACAGCCCGGTATTTTGGCGACCGATTTGCACGCTGATGGCAAGTACAAAGACATTTTGTGCGTACCGGGGCACGTCAACCGGGGCGGCATTTTGGGCGATCCCGTGCTCAAGATGGATGGCCAGGCCGTGTTCAAACTCGCGGTGGGCGTGCTGGACGAAACCGCTCGCGCCAGCTTGGCCAAGGCCAACTTGACCGAAGCCGACATCGACTGGCTGATCCCGCACCAAGCCAACATCCGCATCATGCAAAGCACTGCGCGCAAGCTCAAGCTTGGCGCTGACAAGGTGGTGGTGACGGTCGATCAGCATGGCAACACCTCGGCCGCCTCGATTCCGCTGGCGCTCGACACCGCCGTGCGCGACGGGCGCATCCAGCGTGGTCAGACCCTCATGCTCGAAGGCGTGGGTGGCGGCTTCACTTGGGGCTCAGTCCTCTTGCGTTATTGATGGCTTTGACAGGCCCGGGTCAGTGATGCACGGCACGCCCCATTTCACTTTCTCGGATTCTTTCCAGACACCCAAAATTTGAACATGACCTCATTTGCTTTTGTTTTTCCCGGTCAGGGCTCCCAATCGGTGGGCATGTTGGACGCATGGGGCGACCACCCTGAGGTGCTCGAAACCCTCCAAGAAGCTTCTGACGCCTTGGGCGAAGACATCGCTCAGTTGATCCGCGAAGGCCCCAAAGAAGCTTTGGCCATGACCACCAACACTCAACCGGTCATGCTGGTGTCGGCGGTGGCGGCTTACCGCGCTTGGTTGGCCGAAGGCGGTGCCAAGCCGTCGGTGGTGGCCGGCCACTCATTGGGCGAGTACAGCGCCCTGGTGGCTTCGGGTGTGATGACACTGGCGCAAGCTGCGCCCTTGGTCCGTCTGCGCGCCGCTGCAATGCAAGAAGCTGTGCCCGTGGGCGTTGGGGCCATGGCTGCCATTTTGGGTTTGGCTTCGGACAAAGTCATCGCCGGCTGCCAGGAGGCGCAAGCCACTTTTCCGGCAGGCAGCGCCGAAGTGGTGCAAGCGGCGAACTTCAACGACGCAGCGCAAACCGTGATCGCTGGCAGCAAAGCAGCCGTAGACAAAGCCTGCGAAGTGCTCAAAGGCATGGGCGCCAAGCGTGCGCTGATCTTGCCCGTGTCGGCCCCATTTCACTCGATTTTGATGAAGCCTGCCGCTGAAAAGCTCTGCGAAAAATTGGCCACCCTGGCCTTGGGTGTGCCACAGATCCCGGTGCTCAACAACATCGATGTGGCCATCGAAACCGACGCTGACCGCATCCGAGACGCGCTGTACCGCCAGGCTTTTGGTCCGGTGCGCTGGGTGGAGTGCGTGCAGGCCATCAAGGCACGTGGCGTTAGCATTCTGGTCGAGTGCGGCCCCGGCAAAGTGCTGGCGGGCATGACCAAGCGCATTGACGCCGAATTGAACGGTGTGGCGCTGTACGACCCCGCCACCCTGGCTGAAGTGAAAGGACTCTTGGCATGAGCGACGCACAAAGACAAATTGCACTCGTCACCGGCGCATCGCGTGGCATCGGCGCATCGATTGCCCTGCATCTGGCCCAGAAAGGTTTTGTGGTCATTGGCACCGCCACCAGCGATGAGGGCGCCGCCAAGATCAGTCAAGCCCTGTCTGTCTTTCCCGGCAGCCGGGGGGCCAACCTGAATGTCAATGACGCCGACGCGGCCGCTGCGCTGATCGACACCATCGTCAAAGAGCATGGCGGCTTGCAGGTGCTGGTCAACAATGCGGGCATCACCCGCGACACTTTGGCCATGCGTATGAAAGACGACGATTGGGACGCGGTGCTCGACACCAACCTCAAGGCGGTTTTTCGCATGAGCCGTGCCGTGATGCGCCCCATGATGAAGCAGCGCTATGGCCGCATCATCAGCATTACCAGCGTGGTGGGCGCTTCGGGCAATCCAGGTCAAGCCAATTACGCCGCGGCCAAGGCGGGTGTCGCGGGCATGACCCGCGCGCTGGCCCGCGAGTTGGGCAGTCGGGGCATCACCGTCAACTGTGTGGCCCCTGGTTTCATCGAAACCGACATGACCGCCAAATTGCCCGAGGAGCAACAAAAAGCCTTGTTGGGCCAGATTCCTCTGGGCCATCTGGGCCAACCCGATGACATCGCGCATGCCGTGGCCTATTTGGCCGGAACGCATGCTGGCTACGTCACCGGGCAAGAATTGCATGTCAATGGTGGCATGTTCATGGCCTGATTCATTGGCCGTTTAGCGAAACTGCCTTCCGGACAGGTAAAATCTTCATTTTTCACAACCCTCAGAGGGACCCCATGAGCGATATCGAAGCACGTGTCAAGAAAATCATTGCTGAGCAACTCGGCGTTGAAGAGTCACAAGTTACCAACGAAAAAGCCTTTGTGGCTGATCTGGGCGCCGACTCCCTGGACACGGTGGAACTGGTGATGGCACTCGAAGACGAGTTCGGCATCGAAATTCCTGACGAAGACGCAGAAAAAATCACCACGGTGCAAGCTGCGATCGACTACGCCCAAAGCAAGAAGGCCTGATCGACGATGTCCCGGCGCCGCGTTGTAGTCACGGGTTTGGGATGCGTCAGCCCCGTGGGCAACACGGTGTCTGAGGCATGGTCCAACCTGCTTGCCGGCCAGTCTGGCATTGGTCCCATCACCCGATTTGACGCTTCGGCGATGTCTTGCCGGATCGTGGGTGAAGTTAAGAATTTTGACCTCGAGTCCTACATCAGCGCCAAAGAGGCGCGGACGATGGACCGATTCATCCATTACGGCATTGCTGCAGCGGCTCAGGCAATTCAAGACGCCGGTTTGCCCTCAGGCGACGCGCTGAGTGAAGAAGAGGCTTGCCGAACGGGTGTTGTGATTGGTTCGGGCATTGGCGGCTTGCCGCTCATCGAAGACACCCACATCGAGTACACGGCACGCGGTGCGCGCCGAATCTCCCCATTTTTTGTACCGGCCTCGATCATCAACATGATCTCAGGCCATGTGTCGATGCGCCATGGCTTCAAGGGCCCCAACCTGGCTGTAGTGACTGCGTGCACCACAGGCTTGCACAGCATTGGTGAAGCCGGTCGCTTGATCGAATACGGCGATGCCGACGTGATGGTCGCAGGCGGTTCTGAAGGCACCGTGTCCCCCTTGGGTGTGGGTGGCTTTGCCGCCATGCGCGCCTTGTCGACCCGCAACGACGACCCGACAGCAGCCTCCCGTCCTTGGGACAAAGACCGCGATGGTTTTGTGCTGGGCGAAGGCGCGGGTGTCATGGTGCTCGAAGAGTACGAGCACGCTAAGGCCCGTGGCGCCAAAATTTATGCCGAGCTGTCGGGTTATGGCATGAGTGCTGACGCCGGTCACATGACCGCGCCCAGCATGGACGGCCCCCGCCGCGCCATGGTCAACGCCATGCGCAATGCGGGTATCACTGCCGACCAGATCGATTATCTGAACGCACACGGCACTTCCACGCCGCTGGGGGACATCAACGAAACCCATGCCATCAAGGCGGCTTTGGGCGACCAAGCATACAAAACTGTGGTCAGCTCCACCAAGTCCATGACCGGTCACCTGTTGGGTGGTGCGGGCGGCATTGAGAGCGTGTTCACCGTGCTGGCGCTGCACCACCAAAAAGTACCGCCGACCATCAACCTGGTCAACCCCGACCCGGAGTGCGATCTGGACTACTGTGCCAACACCGCTCGCGACCTCAAAATCGATGTGGCCTTGAAGAACAATTTCGGTTTTGGCGGCACCAACGGCTCTTTGGTGTTCAAACGCCTCTGACAGCCCATCGGGCAAGGTTCAAGCCATGGTCAACGCCCCGCCTGTGGTTTACCCGGTGGGGCGTTTTGCTGTAGGCCGCATTTTGCTGGTAGCCGTCTGCGGGCTTTCGGCCGTGGGCATGGTCAGCTGGCAAATGCAAACGCTGGTCTCAGGCCCCAAGTTGTGGGCCGGTTGGTTGATGTGGGCCATATGCGCTTTGTCCGCCGCGCTTTGGGCTCCCAGGCAAGCCCTGACCCATGGGCGTTTGGGCTGGAGCGGCGAAGCCTGGTTTTGGCAAGCCGATGCAGACACGGTTGACTCGACCCAGGCCGCAGCCGTCTCGGTGGGCCTGGACACCGGCCAAGGCCTGTTGTTGTGGGTCCAGCCACTGGGCGAGCGGGGCCGTGCGCAGGGTCTACGGGCCAGCGCCTGGTTACATTCGGGCGCGATGCCCTCAAGGTGGCACGGATTTAGATGCGCTGTATATTCGCGCCCGAAGACGGTGTCGCTGTCAGACGGGAGATCGCAAGAGGGTGTTTGAGGTGGCTTGAAATGCCCGCTTTCACCCGCATGTGTCATAGCGCTGAAATCCGGTTTAGACCAATACAAGGAGGCTTTTTGTGCTGAACAACAAATGGACGAGGACGGCCGCATCGGCCTGCATGGTCACTGCACTGCTGACAGGATGGGCCGTGGTGTCCACATCTGCAGCCTTGGCGCAAGCCCCGGCTGCCGTGGTGCGTGGCTTGCCCGACTTCACCGATTTGGTGGAGCAGGTTGGGCCCTCGGTGGTGAACATCCGAACCCTTGAAAAAGCGCGCCCCAGCACGCCCGGTGCTGGCGGGCAGGACGAGGAAATGCAGGAGCTGTTTCGCCGCTTTTTTGGCGTGCCCATGCCCAACGCACCCCGCCAGAGTCCACGGCAAAATCGGCCCGAGCAAGAAGCCCAACCCCGGGGCGTGGGTTCGGGCTTTATCTTGAGTGCTGACGGTTACATCATGACCAACGCGCATGTGGTTGAGGGTGCCGATGAGGTGATGGTGACCCTGACCGACAAACGTGAATTCAAGGCGCGCATTGTGGGTGCCGACAAGCGTACCGATGTAGCGGTTGTGAAAATCGAGGCCACGGGTCTGCCCGCAGTCAAGGTGGGCGATGTCAGCCGCCTGCGTGTGGGCGAGTGGGTCATGGCCATCGGTTCGCCCTTTGGCCTAGAGAACACCGTCACGGCGGGTATTGTCAGTGCCAAGCAGCGCGATACCGGTGACTATTTGCCCTTCATTCAGACCGATGTGGCCATCAACCCCGGTAACTCGGGCGGCCCGTTGATCAACATGCGTGGTGAAGTGGTGGGCATCAACAGCCAGATCTACTCCCGCTCGGGGGGCTTCATGGGCATCTCGTTTGCCATTCCCATGGACGAGGCCATGCGGGTCAGTCAGCAACTGAGGTCCTTGGGTCGGGTCAGCCGCGGCCGCATTGGGGTTCAAATTGCGCCAGTGACCAAAGAGGTGGCCGAGTCCATTGGTTTGGGCAAAGCGCAAGGGGTGCTGGTGCGCGGCGTGGAAGAAGGTTCGCCTGCCGAAAAAGCCGGCATCGAGGCGGGTGACATCATCACCCGTTTTGATGGCAAGCCCATTGAAAAACCCGCTGATTTGCCGCGCGCTGTGGGCAACACCCAGCCTGGCACCCAAGTGGCGCTGACGGTGTTCCGCCGAGGCGTAACCCAGGACCTGAAGGTCACGGTGGCCGAAATCGAGCCAGAAAAAGTGGCCACGGCTGCACCCGAGAAAATAGCCCCGCCCGTCAAGATCGCTCACTTGGGCCTGAGCTTGAGTGACTTGAGCGAAGCCCAAAAGAAAGAAGCGCGTGTTCGTTCAGGTGTGCGGGTCGACGCCGCAGTGGACGCTGCAGCACGGGCAGGTATTCGCGAGGGCGACCTGATCTTGGCCGTGGCCAACACTGACGTCAGCTCGGTGCAGGTGTTTGAATCGCTGATGGCGCGCATCGACAAGACCCGGCCGGTCAGTGTTCTGATCCGCCGGGGTGATGGGGCGCAGTACGTACTGATTCGACCTGCTCCTTGATGGTTTGCAAGTCTGGCAACCTTGAAACCCCTGTGGTTTTGGGGTTGTTGGGTCCAAACGTCATTTTTTAGGAGAGCTGGGTGGCGTTCGAAAATATTTGTGAAGTTTGCATTCGCTAACATATTTGGGGTCTCATGCCGAATTTGGATAAAATCAACCGTCTTGAACCGTCATTCATGGCATATAGAGCAGGTCTTGATTCACCATGCGGGATTTACTGCATGTGTCCACCGACGATCCACAGACAGCCCACAAGTTGTTCACCCGCTTGCAGCGTTTATTGTGGATAAGTTGTTGATAAGTTTCATGTTGCATAGCAGCAACGACCTGCCTAACCCGGTAGCGGGGCTGTGCGATTGGGCCAATTTGCCTACAATGAAGTCCCAACTATCGCAGTTGCCATTGATTGTTGGTTCAGGGCGCGTCACCACCAGACGCGCCCTTTTTTCTTTTCCGGATCGTTGATCCACAAACACTTGCAGAACTTCCTTGATGAATCACATCAGAAATTTTTCGATCATTGCCCACATCGACCATGGCAAATCCACGCTGGCCGATCGCTTGATTCAACACTGTGGTGGCTTGGATGCGCGCGACATGCAAGCGCAGGTGTTGGACTCGATGGACATCGAAAAAGAGCGCGGTATCACCATCAAGGCGCAAACAGCTGCGCTGCAATACAAAGCCCTGGATGGTCAGGTGTACAACCTCAACCTGATCGACACGCCGGGTCATGTGGACTTCTCTTATGAAGTGAGCCGCTCGTTGTCAGCCTGCGAAGGTGCTTTGCTGGTGGTCGATGCCAGCCAGGGCGTGGAAGCGCAGACCGTGGCCAATTGCTACACAGCGCTCGATTTGGGTGTGGAGGTGGTGCCGGTGCTCAACAAAATGGATTTGCCCAATGCAGATCCCGAAAACGCACGCACCGAAGTCGAAGATGTGATTGGCATCGACGCGACCGATGCGATTCCTTGCTCAGCCAAGACCGGTATGGGCATTGAAGAAATCCTCGAGGCGGTGGTGGCCCGCATTCCGGCGCCCAAGGGCAACCCGGATGCGCCGCTGCGCGCCATGATCATCGACAGCTGGTTCGACACCTATGTGGGTGTGGTCATGTTGGTGCGTGTGGTCGATGGCCAGTTGCTCAAAAACGAGCGCATCCGCATGATGGCCAGCAATGCGGTTTACGAAGCGGGCAGCTTGGGCGTTTTCACCCCCGCCAACCAGCCGCGTGAAGCGCTCAAGGCGGGCGAAGTGGGTTACATCATCGCGGGCATCAAGGAACTGCAGGCGGCCAAAGTGGGCGACACGGTCACCCTTGAAAAAAAACTCCCCAATAATGCGGGCCCTGCCACCGTAGCTTTGCCGGGTTTCAAAGAAATTCAGCCCCAGGTGTTTGCCGGTTTGTACCCGACCGAAGCCAACCAATACGACGGCCTGCGCGACGCGCTGGAAAAGCTCAAGCTCAACGATGCGTCACTGCACTACGAACCCGAAGTTTCGCAAGCGCTGGGTTTTGGTTTTCGTTGCGGCTTCTTGGGTTTGCTGCACATGGAAATCGTGCAAGAGCGGCTGGAGCGTGAATTTGACCAAGACCTGATCACCACCGCGCCCAGCGTGGTGTACCAAGTGGTCCAGCCCGGTGGCGAAATCGTCATGGTCGAAAATCCGTCCAAAATGCCCGATCAAGGCAAGCTGCAAGAAATACGCGAGCCCATCGTCACGGTGCATTTGTACATGCCGCAAGACTATGTGGGCCCGGTGATGACGCTGGCCAACTTGAAGCGTGGTGTTCAGCTCAACATGGCCTACCACGGCCGTCAGGTGATGTTGACCTACGAAATGCCACTTGGCGAGATCGTGCTGGACTTCTTTGACAAGCTCAAATCGGTCAGCCGGGGTTATGCCTCGATGGACTACGAGTTCAAGGAGTTCCGGGCCTCTGATGTGGTGAAGGTCGATATTTTGCTCAACGGCGAGAAGGTCGATGCCTTGTCCATCATCGTGCACCGCTCACAGTCACAGTACCGTGGTCGTGCTGTGGTGGCCAAGATGCGTGAGATCATCAGCCGCCAGATGTTTGATGTGGCGATTCAGGCGGCCATTGGGGCCAACATCATTGCCCGTGAAAGCATCAAGGCCTTGCGCAAAAACGTGCTGGCCAAGTGCTACGGTGGCGACATTTCGCGCAAACGCAAGCTGCTGGAAAAGCAAAAGGCGGGTAAAAAGCGGATGAAACAAATTGGCTCGGTCGAGGTGCCTCAAGAGGCGTTTTTGGCCATTTTGCAGGTGGAAGATTGATGCAGTTCATAACGTCTGTGGTCCTGGCCACTTTTGTCGGCTATGCCGGTGCTTGGTATCTGGGTTACCTTGAGGGCAACTTTGCGTTGCTTTTGCTGATGGCCACCGTGGTGACAGGCATCTATTGGCTGGCAGAGCGCTTCGTGTTCTTGCCGCAGCGGCAAAAAGCTGTGGCGCAGCTCGAAGCCGAAACCGCCCAGCGCCGCGCCGAGTTGACCAAAATGGGCATCGACAAAGTCGACACCGACATCCGCGAGTCCCGCGAGAAGCTGCTCATGCAGCCTTGGTGGCTGGACTGGACGGCAGGGCTCTTCCCCGTCATCGTGGTGGTGTTTGTGCTCCGTTCATTTCTGTTCGAGCCTTTCAAAATCCCCTCGGGCTCCATGATCCCGACGCTGCACATCGGAGACTTGATTTTGGTGAACAAATTCCATTACGGCATTCGCTTGCCCGTGGCCAACACAAAGCTCACAGAAGGTACGCTTGTGCAACGCGGCGATGTGATGGTGTTTCGTTACCCGCCCAAACCCAGTGTGGACTACATCAAGCGCGTGGTGGGTTTGCCCGGGGACGAGGTCGCTTACTTGAACAAAAGCCTGACCATCAACGGCAAACCCGTGCCCACCGAAGTGCTGCCCGACTTTTTCGACGAGTCCACCATGCGCTACCACAAGCAGCGCCGTGAAACCCTCGGGGCCAAACCGCACCAAACGCTGCAAGACGATGACCGTCCTGCTTTTGTGCCCGGGGCGGACCAGTTTGCGGGTCGCGAAAACTGCAACTACACCGTCGAAGGCGTGACTTGCAAGGTGCCAGCTGGCCACTATTTCATGATGGGCGACAACCGCGACAACTCACTGGACTCGCGCTACTTTGGCTTTGTGCCGGATGCCAACATCGTGGGCAAAGCCTTTTTCGTGTGGATGAACTTCGGCAACCTCAAGCGCATTGGCGCTTTTGACTGAGGTGGGCGTGGCAACTTCCCCCGTTTTGTCCGAATTGCAAGTCCGGCTGGGTTATGCCTTTCGCCAACAGGGCTTGTTACAGCAAGCGGTGACGCACCGAAGCTTTAGCGCAGACCACAACGAACGCCTTGAGTTTTTGGGTGACTCGGTGCTGAACCTGTCGGTGGCGAACCTGTTGTATGTACAACTGGCCAGCTTGCCTGAGGGAGATTTGTCGCGGGTGCGGGCCAATTTGGTCAAGCAAGACACCTTGCACCAACTGGCCAAAACCCTGGATTTGCCTGCCGTGATGCGCCTGGGCGAGGGCGAGATGCGATCAGGCGGTCAAAACCGCCCGTCCATCCTGGCCGATGCCTTGGAAGCCATCATCGGTGCGGTCTATCTGGACGGCGGCTACAAGGATGCTCAAGACTTGGTCGAGCGTTTGTTTGCCAAAGTGGACATCAAGCCCGACATGCAAGCGGTGGACAAAGACCCCAAAACTGAGCTTCAAGAGTGGCTGCAAGGGCGAAAGCTCGGCTTGCCCAAGTACACCGTGGTCAGTACCTCCGGGGCGGCGCATCGACAGCAATTTGAGGTCTCCTGTGAGGTCACCGAATTGCGCCAAACCCAACAAGGCTCGGGCGCATCGCGACGCGCTGCCGAACAAGCAGCGGCTGCCGCCATGCTGCAGACTCTCAAATCTGAAAGCGCCGCATGAGCACCGACAAAAAAACGCCTGAAACTGAACGCACGCCGCAAGAGCAAGCCCTGCGCCGCCCCGTTCAAATCGCGGGCGTGACCATCCAGCCGCGTTCCGCTTCTGAAAACGCAGTCGAAGACGCTGCCTTGCCTGCGGTCGCTACCACCCCCGCGCCTGTGCCGGTCGAGGGCCAGCACTGCGGGTTGGTGGCCATTGTGGGCAAGCCCAATGTGGGCAAGTCCACCTTGCTCAACGCCTTGGTGGGCCAAAAAATCAGCATCACCTCGCGCAAGGCCCAAACCACGCGCCACCGAATCACCGGCATTCGTACTCAAGGCGCTGCGCAGTTTGTATTTGTCGATACACCCGGTTTCCAGACCATCCATGGCACCGCGCTCAACAAGTCGCTGAACAAGACCGTGGTCGGCGCTGTGAGCGACGTGGACCTGGTGCTTTTCGTGGTCGAGGCGGGCAGCTTCACCACGGCAGACGCCAAAGTGCTGGCGCTGCTCAAGCCCGGCATTCCTGTCTTGTTGGTGGCCAACAAATTGGACAACGTGCACCGCCGTGGCGACATCGCCCCTTGGTTGCGCGAGATGCAAGAGCGCCACGTCTTCACCGAGTTTTTTCCCATGTCGGCCAAGCAGCCCAAGGACATTGAGCGATTGCTCGGTGTTTGCGAAAAATACCTGCCCGAACAAGCCTGGTGGCACGCCGAAGACGAGTTGACCGACCGCAGTGAGAAATTTCTCGCCAGCGAAATGGTGCGCGAAAAACTTTTCCGCTTGACGGGCGACGAGTTGCCCTACACCTCGACCGTGGTGATCGACAAGTTCGAGGAAGAACCAGGGCGCACCGCCAAGCGCATGCTGCGCATCGCGGCCACCATCGTGGTCGAGCGCGAAGGCCACAAGGCCATGGTGATCGGCGACAAAGGCGAAAAGCTTAAGCGTATCGGCACCGAAACCCGCGTCGAGCTGGAAAAGCTGCTGGACGCCAAGGTGTTCATTGAGTTGTGGGTCAAGGTGCGTTCGGGCTGGGCTGACGACGAAGCCCGCGTGCGCAGTTTCGGTTACGAATAACGCCTGCTTCAATGGCCACCAAGCGGATTGCAGACGAGCCAGCCTATGTGCTGCACCGCTACGACTGGAGCGAAACCAGCCTGATATTGGAGGTCTTCACCCGCCACCACGGCCGGGTGGCCTTGGTGGCCAAGGGTGCCAAGCGCCCGACATCGAGTTTTCGGCCTGTGCTGTTGCCTTTGCAACCTCTGTCACTGGCCTTTGGGGGCGACGGCGATATCCGTACCCTCAAATCGGCCGAATGGGTGGGCGGGCATGTCATGCCCACGGGCGAGGCGCTGCTGTCCGGTTATTACCTCAATGAATTGCTCATGCGCCTGACTGCGCGTGACGACCCGCACCCATCTTTGTTCGAGGTGTATGCCGCCGCCGTGCGCCTGCTGGCCAGTGGCGACCCCGATGCGCTGCAGTGGGCCTTGCGCGGCTTTGAGTTGCTGCTGCTGCGCGAAACGGGTCTGTTGCCCGCCCTGAACTTGCAGACGCTGACCCTCAAGCCTTTGTTGGCCACGGACAGTTACGCCTTGGTGCCCGAGGCGGGGCTGCAGTGGGTCAGCGACGACCCGCGCCACGCCTTGCGCGGCGAACAGTGGCTGGCGCTGCACGCGGCGCTGGCGTCCCCCAGCCCTTTGGCGGCCTTGCTGCGCGAGTGCGCCGACCTGTTGGTGCAGCTCCAGCGACCCTTGCGCCTCATGCTCAACTACCATTGCGGCGTGGGCGCTTTGCGCACCCGTCAAATGATGCTGGACTTGCAAACTTTATGAACACCTCCATGACCAGTTCTTCCCAACGCGTGGCCCTGTCTGTCAACGTCAACAAAGTCGCCTTGCTGCGCAACTCGCGCCACCTGAGCATTCCCAGCGTCAGGCGCGCTGCCGAGCTGTGCCTGCAAGCGGGTGCCAACGGCATCACCATCCACCCCCGGCCCGATGAGCGCCACATCCGTGCCAGCGACGTGCCCGAGTTGACCACCTTGATGAAGGCCTGGCCCGACCGCGAGTTCAACATCGAAGGCAACCCTTTTCACAACCTCATGGAACATGTGCGTGCCGTGCGCCCGCAACAAGTGACCTTTGTGCCCGACAGCGAAGGCCAGTTCACCAGTGACCACGGCTGGACCTTTCCGCAAGATGCCGAGCGCCTGAAACCCCTGATTGACGAGTGCAAGGCCCTGGGCGTTCGGGTGAGTTTGTTCATGGACCCAGAGCCCGAACAAATGGCAGCAGCCCGTGCTGTGGGCGCTGACCGGGTGGAGCTTTACACCGAGCCCTATGCCGCCACTTGGGGGAGGCCAGAAAACGCGACCCAGTTGCAACGCTATGTCGATGCCGCAGTGGCGGCTTTGCAGGCGGGTCTTGGGGTGAACGCCGGCCATGACCTCAACCGCGACAACCTGCCCGCCTTTGTGGCGGCCGTCAAAGGGCTGCAAGAAGTCTCCATCGGCCATGCCTTCATGGCCGATGCGCTGGAATTGGGTTATGCCGCTACGGTACAGGCCTATTTGCAAAAGTTGAGCGTTGAGCGTTGAGCGTTCAGCGCATTGGGTTGAGTGTTTAGAGTTGAGCGATAACATCCAATACCCGTTAAACGCTCTGCCTTGTACGCCAAACGCCCAACGCCCAACTCTCCACGCTCAACGCTCAACGCTCAACCCCAAACACATGATCTACGGCATCGGTACCGACATTTGCGACATCCGCCGTATCCAGGCCAGCTTGGATCGGCACGGTGAGCGCTTTGCCGCCAAGGTGCTGAGCGAGGCCGAAATGGCCACTTGGAAGGCCCGCAGCGCACGTTGGCCTGAGCGGGGTGTGCGTTACCTGGCCACCCGCTTTTCAGCCAAGGAAGCTTTCAGCAAAGCCATTGGCCTGGGCATGCGCATGCCCATGACCTGGCGGCTGTGCGAAATCGGCAAACTGCCCAGCGGCCAACCGGTCATCGTGCTGCATGGGGTGCTGAAAGACTGGTTTCAAGCCAAAGGGCTCAAAGCCCACATTACCGTCACCGACGAGTCCGAATACGCCGCCAGCTTCTGCGTGGTGGAAACCTCTTGAATTGCCCAGGTCCGGCCCGACATTAAAAGAACAGCTTATGAGCATCCACGCACCCCTAATCCTGGACATTGAAGGCCACAGCCTCACCGCAGTGGAACGCCGCCGTCTGACGCACCCGTTGACAGGCGGCATGATCTTGTTTGGCCGTAACTGGCAAAGCCGGGCGCAGCTGACCGACCTGTGTGCCGACATCAAAAGCATCCGATCTGACCTCTTGATCGCTGTCGACCACGAAGGCGGTCGCGTGCAGCGCTTTCGCACCGACGGCTTTACCCATTTGCCGCCGATGCGCGCCCTGGGTGAACTCTGGTCGCAAGACGACAAGGGCCAACCAGGTTCGGGCGTGCTCAAAGCCTGCGAAGCGGCGACTTCGGCGGGCTTTGTTTTGGCCAGCGAGCTGCGCGCCTGTGGTGTGGACTTCAGCTTCACCCCTGTGCTCGATTTGGACCACGGTGAAAGCGGCGTCATTGGTGACCGCGCCTTCACGCGCGACCCGCGTGTGGTGAGTTTGCTGGCCCGCAGCTTGATGCAAGGCCTGCTGCAAGCGGGCATGGGCAACTGCGGCAAGCACTTCCCCGGCCACGGCGCGGTCAAGGCCGACTCGCACACCGACATCCCGGTCGACAAGCGCAGCCTCAAGGCCATCTTGGCCGACGATGCAGCGCCTTACCCGTGGCTGGGCAGCGTGCTCACGGCCGTGATGCCTGCGCACGTCATTTACAACCGGGTTGACCCCCGGCCCGCTGGATTTTCCAAGCGTTGGCTACAAGACATCCTGCGAGGCCAGATGGGCTTTCAGGGCGCTATTTTCAGCGACGATTTGTCCATGGCGGGGGCCCGACAGTTGGAGGGCCAAAGCCTGAGCTACACCGAAGCGGTGAGGGCCGCACTGGATGCGGGCTGCGATCTGGCCTTGCTGTGCAACCGCTCGGTGGGCGGTGGGGCCGAGTTGGACCAAGTGCTCGACGAACTGGCCGAGGCGGCCGTCAAAGGCCACTGGTTGCCCAGCGAGGTGAGCGAGCAACGCCGCCTGGCGCTCTTGCCCACCGCCGATGCCAGAGATTGGGAGTCCTTGGTGCGTTCGGCCGATTACATGCGGGCGCTGGATTTGTTACCGTAATCCCCTTGAACTCCAACACACGCAAGTGAACACCATGGGCAGGCTGCTTTTCAAATTGTTTTTGGCTTTTTTCGGACTGCTGCTGCTGCTGGGCATGCTGTTGTTCTTGCTCATCTACATCACCTGGGCCAGCCTGCGCTGGTTGATCACCGGACAAAAGCCCCAAGTGGCGGTGGTCTGGCAGCGCTACCGCGAGATGCGCCGGGGTGGCATGTGGCAGCAGACGGCCTCGCGTCCCGCATCTGGGTCAGTCGACGATGTGGTGGACGTGGAAGTGCGTGAGGTGCGTGAGGTGCGTCCCGACAACGACCCTATCAAGCGGCTGAGATGACCCGTTGGGTGAGCTTGTGGCTGTGTACCGTCATGCTGGCGGGCTGTGCCAGCGGGCCACTTCCTTGGGAGGCGTCGCGGCAGTTGCAAGCGCTTCAAGCCGATCTCACGAAAATCGCAAACGACGCTGAAAGCCCATCGCCATCGGGCTATGTGATCAAAGTGCATGTTCAGGGGGAGCAGGTTTTTAGTCGGCACGAAGGCTTGTCTTCGGTCGAAATGGGTGAATCGATCCACGACGAGACCGTGTTCGAATTGGCCTCTGTGTCCAAAATATTCACGGCCCTGGCGGTGATGCAATTGCACGAGCAAGGACGTTTGGCGCTGGGCCAGCCTCTTGGCCTGTACCTGAGCGATTTGCCCGAGACTTGGGCAGGACTGACTACGCACCAACTGCTTTCGCACCAATCGGGTCTACCGGACCTGCTCAACCTTTGGCCGCGCAAGCGGCTCGATGGTCTGGACTTTGGGGCCGTGTTGGCGCATTTCCGGCATTCACCCACACTGCTGTTTAGTCCGGGCACCCAAGCGGCATACAGCAACACCAATTACATGCTTTTGGCGTATTTGGTGTCCCAGGTCTCGGGTCTCGAGTTTGGCGAGTACTTGCAGCGCCATGTGTTCGAGCCGGCCGGCATGGCGTCGAGTTCGGTGCTGGACGCGTGGCCCCATTGGGTGGGCCAACAGGCCCTGCCCGATGCCCTGGAGGGCAAGGTCCATGGCATTGATTACGCCTTGATGGGAGCCATCGGCCAAAAGGGCAGCATGCAGGATCTGGAACACTTCATGCAGGCGCTGTGGCAACACAAATTGGTGGAGGCCAAAACCCTGGATTTGATGATGAGGCCCCATGCCGAGTTTGCCGATGGCAAGCGCTACGGCTACGGCTGGTACATCGGCCGCTTGGGCGGATGGGCGGGGCTGTCAGGCAGCTTGCCCGCCCAGGCCGTGGGGCACACTGGCCGCTTGGGCGCTTTTCGCACCGCCTTGTACTTCAACCGCGAGCGGCGTTTTCAGTTAATCATGCTGTCCAATGGCGGGCCGCGTACAGAAAAGCTGTTGACGCAATTCCTGAAAACAACCCGCGACCGTCTGGAGTGAGCTGAGTCCTGTTATTCCTGCACGTGTCGCAAGGCAGGGAACAAGATCACATCGCGGATGCTGGCGCTGTCGGTCAGCAGCATCATCAGTCGGTCGATGCCGATGCCGCAGCCGCCGGCAGGCGGCATGCCGTATTCGAGGGCGCGCACAAAGTCGTGGTCGTAGTACATGGCTTCGTCGTCACCGTCGTCTTTGGCCGCCACTTGGGCTTGGAAGCGTGCGGCCTGGTCTTCGGCGTCGTTCAGCTCGCTGAAACCGTTACCGAACTCGCGGCCGGTGATGTAGAGCTCAAAGCGCTCGGTCACTTCAGGGCGGGTGTCGTTGGCGCGGGCCAGCGGTGAGATTTCTGTGGGGTGCTCCATGATGAAGGTGGGCTCCCAGAGCTTGTCTTCCACAGTTTCCTCAAAGTAGAACACCTGCAGGCTGGCCAAGCTGCGGGTGGACAGCTTGTTTTTCTCTTCGTTCATGCCCAGCTTTTTCAGGGCGTTGGTCAGCCACTCGGCGTTGTCCACCCGTGCGCCTGTGCCGGTTTCACATGCTTCGCCGGCCTCTGTGTGCTTGACGATGGCTTCCCGGATCGTCATGCGGGCGAACGGCTTGTTCAGGTCCACGGGCTTGCCGTTGTAGGTCAAGTCCAAGGTGCCTGCAGCGGTCATGGCCGCGTCGCGGATCAGGCTTTCGGTAAAGCCCATCAGGTCCTGGTAGTTCCAATAAGCCGCGTAGAACTCCATCATGGTGAACTCGGGGTTGTGGCGCACCGAGATGCCTTCGTTGCGGAAGTTGCGGTTGATCTCGAACACGCGTTCAAAGCCGCCCACCAGCAAACGCTTGAGGTAAAGCTCAGGCGCGATACGCAAAAACATCTCTTGGTCCAGCGCGTTGTGGTGCGTCACAAAGGGCTTGGCGTTGGCACCACCGGGAATGGGGTGCAGCATGGGTGTTTCGACTTCCAAAAAGCCGTGCTGGACCATGAATTCGCGAATGCCGCTCACGGCCTTGCTGCGGACCACAAAGCGCTTGCGGGCGGCTTCGTCGGTCATCAGGTCGACGTAGCGCTGGCGGTACTTCACTTCTTGGTCGGCAATGCCGTGGAACTTGTCCGGCATGGGGCGCAGGCTCTTGGTGAGCATGCGGATGCGGGTGGCATGGATGGACAACTCACCCGTGCGGGTTTTGAACAAATGGCCTTCCACGCCCACGATGTCGCCCAAGTCCCAATGCTTGAACAGGGCGTACAGGTCTTCGCCCACGTCGTCGCGCGTCACATAGACCTGGATGCGGCCGGTGGCGTCTTGCAGGGTGGCAAAGCTGGCCTTGCCCATGACGCGCTTGAGCATCATGCGGCCCGCCACCTTGGCGGTGGTTTTGGCCACACCTTCGCCGTTCAGTGCTTCAGCGGCTTTTTCGCCATGGGCTTGGTGCAGGTTGGCGGCGTGGTGCTCGGGCTTGAAGTCGTTGGGAAAAGCCACGCCTTTGCCATCGGCCTGTGCCTGGCGCATGGCCTTGAGTTTTTCGCGGCGCTCAGCGATCAGCTGATTTTCATCTTGTGGGGCTGGCGCGGCTGGGGCATTGGCGGTCGTGTCGGACATGAAGTGCGGTGGTTGGGCTCAGGGCGCGAAGCGTGCCTGAACCTGGTTAGCGGAAAAATGTAGAAAAGCTGAACTGCGCCAAGGCGCAAAACCAGTTATTTTAAGAGTTTGCGGGGGGCTTTTGGCCTTGTTGGCCTGTTGGTCTCGCCGATGGCTAAGGCGAACGCTCAGAGGGGACCACCATGTCGCCGATCAACTCCAGCCGCACCAAGGGCTCTTGCAGTGCAAACAGGCGGTATTTCATTTGCAAAGGCAAGGGCAGCAATTCACCCCAACGGTTGGACAGCCAACTGCAATCTTGCAGACGCCAAGCCTCGGCCCAGTGGGGTACCTCGCTGGGTTGTGCGCTCAGCTGGGTCAACACTTCGTGCATTTGAGCAGACAAGTGCTGCAGGTCTTCTGGCACCTGAACGGTTGGCTCGGGCGGCAGGGCTTGCACTTGCCCCGTCCACAAGCCATCGCTGCGCTGCTGCGTGGCTTCGATGCGAAACTTTCCCATACCCCGGCACCAGACCTTCACCAAGCCGGGCTGGGGCCGCTCGATACGTTCAATCTGCACCCGGGTGCCCATGGCTTCAAACTGTTCGGCGGTTTCACCTGGCCGGTGCACTTCGCGGCCTTGGGACAGGGTGACCACCCCAAAGCCGGTGCCTTGGCGCTCGCATTCGCCAATCATCTGCAGGTAGCGCAGCTCAAACAACTGCAGCGGCAGCAAAGCGCCGGGAAACAGCACGGTGCCCAAAGGGAACAGGGACAATGGTGTCACGTCTTCGGGGGATGGGGCGTGATGTTCAGACATCTGGGTATCATCGCACGAAGAGGAGGATGGCGATGTTGTTTCAAATGGTCAGTTTGGTGCTGGAAGTGTTGGCGGGCCTGATCGCAGGCACGTGTTTGCTGAGGTTTTTGATGCAATGGCAACGCATTACTTTTCACCAACCTTTGGGCCAGTTTGTGTTTGCAGTGACCGACTGGCTGTTGTTGCCGCTGCGGCGGGTGATCCCGCCATGGTCGGCCTGGGATTTGTCGAGTCTGGTGGGTGCTTTCCTGATCAAACTGGTGCAATACATGCTGTTGTGGCTGTTGGTAGGCGGGCAGTGGGCTTTGGGATTGCTGCCCCTGGTGAGCCTGGTGGGCATGGCCCAGCTGGCGGTGTCTGCCCTGAGCGCGTTGGTGCTGGTGTTGGCCGTGATGTCCTGGGTCAACCCTGGATCGCCGATGTACAGCCTGGCGGCGCGCTTGAGTCAGCCCTTTTTGCGACCGTTCCAGAGGGTGGTTCCCCTGATCGGTGGTGTGGATTTGTCACCCATTGCCTTGCTGCTGGTGTTGCAGTTGGTGGGCATGGTATTGGCCCGGCTGCAGGTCAGCTGGATGTTTTGATCACCCCGCTTCTGGCCAGCGCAAAAGCCAAAAACCATGGACCCCCGATCAAGTCGGGGGTGACAAGGCGGCTCAAGTCTGGGGTGACAAGGCGGCTCAAGTCTGGGGTGACAAGGCGGCTCAAGTCGGGGATGATAAATGGGTTGGCGCTTGTGCCGTGGGCTGCCTGTCAGCTCACCGCATCGGCGGGTTGGCGTTGCAGCATGGCCAGGGTGCTGGCGATGGTTTTGCGCAGTTCTCTGCGGTCGCAGATGAAATCCACCGCGCCTTTGGTCTGCAAAAACTCGGCCCGTTGGAAGCCTTCGGGAAGGGTCACGCGCACGGTGCTTTCAATGACGCGGGGACCAGCAAAGCCGATCAGGGCTTTGGGCTCTGCAATGACCACGTCACCCAAAAAGGCAAAGCCAGCAGACACGCCACCCATGGTGGGGTCAGTCAGCACGCTGATGAAAGGCAGGCCTTTTTTGGCCAGGCGGGTCAAAGCGGCATTGGTCTTGGCCATTTGCATGAGCGACAGCAGGCCTTCTTGCATGCGGGCACCGCCGGTGGCGGTGAAGCAGACAAAGGGCACTTTTTGCGCGATGGCGGTTTCCACGCCGCGCACAAAACGCTCGCCCACCACCGAGCCCATGGATCCCCCCATGAAGTCGAATTCAAAGCAGGCTACTACCAGATTGATGCTGTGCACCGCGCCGCCCATGACCACCAAGGCATCGGTCTCGCCCGTGTTGTCCATGGCTTCTTTTAGGCGCTCGGGGTACTTGCGGCTGTCTTTGAATTTAAGTGGGTCGACGGGCAGGACTTCCTGACCGATTTCGTAGCGACCTTCACCGTCCAGAAAGGCGTTCAAGCGGGCCCGGGCACCGATGCGCAGGTGGTGCGAGCAGCCGGGGCAAACGTTCTGGTTTTCTTCCAGGTCGGTTTTGTATAGAACCGTTTCGCAGCTGGGGCACTTGACCCATAGACCTTCAGGAATCGTGCGCCGCTCAGCCGGGTCGGTGTGCTGGATCTTCGGAGGGAGTAGTTTTTCTAGCCAGGACATCAGGGAGTCTCCTTGTGCTGCTGATTATCGTTGAAGTGGCCGGGTTGGCCCAGCCCCGCGAGGGGGATCGGATTCGCAGACTGGGCTCCGTCGCTCAGGCGTCGAGCGCCTGACGGATGCCTTTTAAAAATTCACTGGCCACCGCGTTGATGCGGTCTGCAGGGGCAGCATCGATCAGTTGAATCAGTCGTGAGCCAATCACCACCGCATCGGCCACCTTGCTGATCGCCTTGGCGGTTGCTGCGTCGCGGATGCCGAAACCAACACCCACCGGCACGCTGACGTGCTGGCGGATGCGCGGCAGCATGGCTTCGACCGCGTCGGTGTCGAGCGTACCCGAACCGGTCACGCCCTTGAGCGAGACGTAGTACACATAGCCGCTGGCCACTTTCGACACTTGCTGCATGCGCTCGTCGGAGCTGGTGGGGGCCAGCAAGAAGATCAGGTCCATGCTGTGGGCGCGCAGCTTGGTGGCAAATTCCACGCATTCTTCGGGCGGGTAGTCCACGATCAGCACGCCGTCCACACCAGCTTCGGATGCGTCGCGGATGAAGCTGTCAGTACCGTGTTTTTGGTCGTAGCGCTCCACCGGGTTGGCGTAGCCCATCAGCACCACCGGGGTGGTGCTGTTGGTCTGGCGGAACTCGCGCACCATGGCCAGCACCTGCACGGTGCCAATGCCCAGAGCCAGCGCTTTGTCGCCCGCCTTTTGGATCACGGGGCCATCGGCTGACGGGTCTGAGAAAGGCACCCCCAACTCGATGATGTCGGCCCCGGCCTCGGCCATGGCATGCATCAGGGGCACGGTGGTGTCCGCTTGCGGAAAACCGGCCGTGACATAAGGAATCAGGGCTTTGCGGCCTTGGGTTTTCAGGGCGGAGAGGGTGGCGTCGATACGGCTCATGATGGGTTTGGCGTTAAGCGTTGAGTGTTGGGCGTTGAGGGGAGCTTGGCAGGGCGCAAAACGCTTCACACTGAACGCTGAACGAAGATGCCTTTGACCGATTGGCCTTGGCAGCTGGGGCGGCAGAAAAAGTCGCCGTTCGACAAATCGGCCACGGTGCCGATGTCTTTGTCGCCACGGCCCGACATGTTGATCAGGATCGACTGGTCAGTACGCATGGTTTTGGCCAGCTTCATGGCGTAGGCCACCGCGTGGCTGGATTCCAGCGCGGGGATGATGCCTTCGGTGCGGCACAAATAATGGAAAGCTTCGAGCGCTTCTTTGTCGGTGATGCCCACGTATTCGGCTCGGCCGATGTCTTTAAGGAAGGCATGCTCGGGGCCGACGCCGGGGTAGTCCAGGCCCGCGCTCACGCTGTGCGTCTCGGTGATCTGGCCGTTGTCGTCTTGCAGGATGTAGGTGCGGTTGCCATGAAGCACGCCGGGGCTTCCCTTCTGCAGCGAGCACGAATGCTTACCCGAATCCATGCCTTCGCCTGCGGCTTCCACGCCGATCAGGCGGGTGTTCTCGTGCGAAATGTAGGGGTAGAAGATACCCATGGCGTTGCTGCCACCGCCCACGCAGGCGATGACCGCATCCGGCTGCTGTTCTGCCATTTGTAGGCTCTTGAACATCTCGGGCATTTGCGTGAGGCACTCTTCGCCGATCACACTCTGGAAGTCGCGCACCATCATGGGGTAGGGGTGCGGGCCCGCCACGGTGCCGATGATGTAGAAAGTGTTGTCCACATTGGCCACCCAGTCGCGCATGGCTTCGTTCAGGGCGTCTTTCAGGGTTCTGCTGCCCGACTCCACCGGCACCACGGTCGCGCCCAGCAGCTTCATGCGGTAGACGTTGGGGCTTTGGCGCTTGACGTCTTCGCTGCCCATGTAGACCACACACTCCAACCCGTAGCGGGCGCAGATGGTGGCGGTGGCCACGCCGTGCTGGCCTGCGCCTGTTTCGGCAATGATGCGCGGCTTGCCCATGCGCTTGGCGAGCATGGCTTGGCCGATGGTGTTGTTGATCTTGTGCGCACCGGTGTGGTTGAGGTCTTCGCGCTTCAAGAAAATCTGCGCCCCGCCCATCTCACGGCTCATGCGGGCCGCGTGGTAGACCGGTGAGGGGCGACCTACAAAGTGCGCCAGCTCGGACTTGAATTCGGCGATGAATTGCGGGTCATGCTGGTATTGGGCGTAGGTGACTTTGAGTTCGTTGATGGCGTGCGTCAGGGTTTCGCTGACAAAGCTGCCACCATAAATGCCGAAATGGCCCTTGATATCAGGTTGTTGGTAGTCGTACATGGCAATGGGGGCCGGGGATCAACCCGGAGAAAAATTCAAAGGAGGTCAGCATCGGCAGCTCGCACAGCGGCCACGAATTGCTGGATTTTTTCGGCATCTTTCAGGCCCTTGGCGGCCTCGATGCCGGAGCTCACGTCAACGGCCAGTGACAGGCCGTGTGAGCGAAGCGCCCGAATGCCGTCGCCCACGTTTGCAGGTGTGAGTCCACCAGACAAAACGAGGTGAGCATCGACGCTTGTTGGCAGGAGTGACCAATTGAATGTTTTTCCGCCGCCGCCGTATCCGTCGACATGGGCGTCGAGCAAGAGGGCGTGGGCTTGCAAATGAATAAGGGCAAATTTTAGCAAGTCGAAGTCGGCCACCTCGGACAGGGGGATTCGGGCCGCTTTGAGGTGCGGGCGGCCCGTCTGGCGACTCATGGTTTCGCAAAATTCTGGTGTTTCATCGCCGTGAAACTGTAACCAAGCGCCCGGCACGGCCTTGGACGCTGCCTGGATGCGCTCGGCCGTCTCGTTGACGAACAGCAAAACGGGCAGCGCAAAGGCGGGCAACAGCCGGGCCAGCTCGGCCGCCCGTTCGATGCTCACGCTGCGCGGGCTGGGGGGGTACAGCACAAAGCCAATGGCATCGGCCCCTGCGGCACATGCCGCCAGCACGTCGGCTTCGCGTGTGAAGCCGCACATCTTGATGCGGGTGCGTTGTTGCGGATTCATGGCAACCAATCAAAAGCAGGGGTGGTGTCGGGCAGGCCCCATTCTGCGCTGTAAATTGGCCCGGCAAAGTAAAGGCCGTCGGGCGAAAACGTGGGGGCTGCAGCCTCGCGGCTTTTGGCCTCCAGCACTTCGCGCATCCAGTCAGGCGGTTGGTTGCCTTGGCCGATGGTGACCAGGCAGCCCATGATGTTGCGGATCATGTGGTGCAA
>Ga0209550_10000075_pt1 | contig 72649 bp, 61 predicted proteins | sample LauGreSuBDMM15SN_2_FD_187567 | JGI IMG/M metagenome (GOLD analysis project Ga0209550, IMG submission 187567) | Freshwater lake microbial communities from Lake Michigan, USA - Su13.BD.MM15.SN (SPAdes) (version 5) | ecosystem: Environmental > Aquatic > Freshwater > Lake | place: Lake Michigan... | reverse complement strand
AAAACTGTTCTAATTTTTTTCTAATTTTACTTTATTTTTGTTTCAATTTTCAAAACTGTTTTAAATTTTTTTCAATTTTACTTTATTTTTGTTTTAATTTTTTAATTCTGTTCCAATTTTATTCTAGTATTAGAATATATTTACTTTAAAATATATTAAATACAATATATATTATTATACAAAATGGAACCCCAAGAGCCTTCTATTACGATAACTGATGAGACAATCATTTCGTTCTACAAATCGAATCCTAATTTGGATATTATTTCGATGAACCATATTTTCATTGAAATACTAAAAAATCTCTCGACCAATCTATCAAGTACTATTAATTCAACCATGAACTCAAAGATCCTTTCCCTAGTTACGGATATTCATTCGAATATATCTTCTATTAAAACTGACATTATAATCAAACTACACGAATCAAAAAAAGAATACATTGAAGATGTCAAAACCATATTATCTAACAACAGTCTAACAAATAATGAAAAGCTGAATGCACTCATTGAAAAGAACAACGACACTTTACTTACCAAAACAACTCTTATTGTTAATGACGTGATACCAAAAAGTCAAGACAAGAACTATCTCCAAATTGAAGGCTGTATTAAAGCCTTCTGCTCAACAATTACTCAAGATACAACAAAATTGTTAGAACTATCTAACAAAGATGATATGCAGATAAAAAATGTTGTGGATAATATCGATAAACAATTTACGAATATGATCTCTACGATTCAACAGCCTATTTTTAGCTGCATTCAGTCAAGTGAAGAAAGAACGAACAATGGAATACAGCAAGTAAGAGAACATCTGTCCGTGCAACAACTCAACCAACAAAAACTAACAAGCGAGCTGAATGACTTCTTGAATAAGTATAAAAATAATTCCAGCTCTAAAGGAAATGTTTCGGAGGCGGAATTGTATTACATGCTTCAATCGGTAATGCCTAGTGATGAAATCGTTAAGGTAGGTACAGACACAGCCACATGCGATTTCAAAGTAAATAGAATAGATAAGAATAAGCCTACTATTTTATTCGAAAATAAAGATTACAGTCGATCGGTAAGTACAGAAGAAATTAAAAAGTTTGAAAGAGATCTTGAATTGCAAAAAACTCACGGAATTTTTGTTTCTCAAAAGAGTCCTATCACGTTTAAACAAAGCTTTCAAATAGATATTATCAATGGTCTCATTCATGTATATATCCCGAACGCCGAATATGATACCAACAAGATTAAGATAGCGGTCGATATTATTGACAGCTTATCAACCAAGTTACAAACATTATCTAACACAACTGACGATGAATATAGTGTTAGTAAAGAAGATATGGACGATATTATCGATGAATATCGTATTTTTATTACTCAAAAATTGCAAATGATTGAAATGATTAAAACCATTAACAAACAACTGTTAGATAAAATGGAAGAAATACAACTTCCAAGATTAAAGAGATTATTTATTAAAATTGGAAATATAGAAAACGACAATGAATTCAAATGTGGCTTTTGCAATACCTGGTCGGGAAAAAACAAGGCGAGTTTGGCAGCGCATGCAAGAAATTGTAAATTAAATCCCAAAAACAACGATCAAGTTTTGTTAGAACCTTCTACTTCGACAACTATAATAGAAGATATAAATTTATCAATCCCATCTTCTATTCAAGACACTCCTTTACTAACTTTGGAATCAAATACATCTAACAAAGAAAGAACTAGTAGAAGAACAAAGAAGTAAATTTATGGGGTTTAGTTTATTTGTTAGAACGTTCTAACAAATAAATCGAATTTACTTGTCTATAACTACTAGATTGGAAATATTTTTAATTATTCTGGTTTCTTTCTCGTCGTCGTTATTTCCGAGCCCTCCCATGGATTCTATGATCAATTGATTGTATTGTTCTGAGTATTTGGAATCACTTTCTTTGCAATCTGGATATTTTTCTTTGAATTCAGGAAGAACCTTTATATTTTTATTTGCAACAGACTTTATTAGTTTTCTAACCTTTGTCTTTTCATCGCTTTCCTTTTCCCACGCATTGCCATCTTTTACATACAAGACTTCTCTCTTCTTGTCGGTGCAATGAATCGGTCGTTGCGTTACATCCAGTGCTTGTAAATTAGTTGTGATTATGTTAGAAATTCCTTCTACATATTCTATTTCACCTAGATTTATTAGATCTGTTAGTTGTATTTTTATAGTTTCTACAAAATCAGTTATATTCATCGCATCTTTACACGTCTCATTTAAAAAGAATTGCAGATTGAATGTCTTATTATGTGAATTATTATTATTCGTAGTATTATTATTACTATTCGTAGTATTATGCGTTCCACTTTTGATGACTTCTAACAATTCAGTATTTTGTTTTACCAATAACATAATAAGTTCTTTTTCTGTTGGCTCTTCTACATGCTGATTTGTTTGTAAACATTTTTGTTTATGTTTCCATAACCCAGCCTTTGTATAATATTTTTTATTACAATGACAAGAGTACGCTTTTACGCTTAATTTCGTTTCCAAATGATTTCTATTGGCTCGTTTGTTATGTTTTGGTGTCGAAATATGTCTATCCCAATCACACGTCATATAGCATTTAAAGTCACATAAACTGCAAAAAAATCTTGGTAAGTTTTTTTTACGTTTTTTTTGTTCCACGATTTCCATATATTGGAACTAGAAAAAACTTACTAAATACTTCCCCAAAAAATACAAAAATTTATCGTAACAATTTTTTTATTAGAAAAATATTGAGACCGCATAAAAATTAATTATGCTCACAACAAAAAAACATGTCTAACACTTATTTAGTTTTTTCTTTTTTGGACAAAAATAAATGTCCAAAAAAGAAAGTCGCAAAAAAGTCTTGGCTAAATTTTGAAATATTTCTTTAAGTGGGTAAATTAATATATATATAATACTTCCACTATAATTTTGTCGTAATTTCCGTTGCTGTTTGTTGCTAAATGTTGACTATTTGTTCATTGGGCTGAATTGTGTTTCACACAATATGTGTTTTTTTATGTATTTCCGTCACAAAAATCCGCGCATATATTTTTCGTTTTTTGTCGTGTTGTTTTGTTGCCATTTACGATTTTTTGTTGCCATTTACGATTTTTTGTTGCTATTTACGATTTTTTGTTGCCATTTACGATTTTTACTTTGGTGGTTTTTTATATCTTTATTATATCCTTTGTGACTGAGAAAAAAAATACATTAGAACGTCGCCGAATATATTTTGTATTAGGACAGCATTTAACCAGTGTGTTAAAAATATGATTTATGTCGGAGTTTTTTGGAGTTTTTTTTATATCTTTCAATGATATAAGAAAAAACACCGAAAAATATTTTCCGTAAAAATATAAAAATTTATCGTAACAAAATTTCTATTATAAAAATATAGCGAGAGCATAAAAATTAATTATGCTCACATCAAAAAAATGTGTCTAACACTTATTTAGTTTTTTCTTTTTTGGACAAAAATAAATGTCCAAAAATGAAAGTCGCAAAAAAGTCTTGGCTAAATTTTGATATTTTTCTCTAAGTAGGCAATTTGTTAAATATATTATTTGTCAATAATTACCTGATTAGAAATATTTTTAATGATTCTTGATTCTTTCTCATCGTCATTATTTCCAGGTCCTCCCATGGATTCTATAATTAACTGATTGTATTGTTCTGAGTATTTGGAATCACTTTCTTTGCAATCTGGATATTTTTCTTTAAATTCTGGAAGAACCTTTATATTTTTATGTGCAATTGTCTTTATTAGTTTTCTCACTTTTGTCTTTTCATCATTTTCCTTTTCCCATGTATTATCATCTTTTACGTATAATATTTCTCTCTTCTTGTCAGTGCAATGAATTGGTCTTTGTGTTACATCTAGTGCCTGCAAATTTGTCGCGATTATGTTAGAAATTCCCTCTACGTATCCTATTTCACCTACATTTATCAGATCTTTCAGTTGTATTTTTATAGTTTCTACAAAATCAGTTATGTTCATCGCATCCTTGCACGTTTCATTTAAAAAGAATTGCAGGTTGAAGGTTTTGTTATGGGAATTATTATTCGTTGTATTATTCGTTGTATTATTCGTTGTATTATTCGTTCCATTTTTTACTAATTCGGCATTTTTCTCGATCAACTGCGCGTTCTGTTTTACTAACAACATAATTAATTCTTTATCGGTTGGCTCTTCTTTTATAGATACCAATAAATTATTGCATATTTTTTTGTGTCTCCATAATCCCGAATAAAATTTATAGCCATTTCCACAATTATCGCACCTAAATTCGCACTCGGAGTTTTTTATCGGAGTTTTTATATCATTTTTATATCCTTGCGAGTGTTTTAGATGTTTAGATGTGGAGATATGTCGCGAGTATTCGATATTTTTACAGCATTTGAAATCACATGGTTCGCAAATAAATTTTGACTGGGTATTTAGGAGTTTTTTATTATCCATTATATATCTTTTAATGATATGAGAAAAAACTCCTAAATACTTTTATGAATAAAATATAAAATTTTACCATAACAATTTTTTTATTAGAAAAATATTGGGACATCATAAAAATTAATTATGCTCACATCAAAAAAATATGTCTAACATTTATTTAGTTTTTTCTTTTTTGGACAAAAATAAATGTCCAAAAATGAAAATCGCAAAAAAGTCTTGGCTAAATTTGAAATTTTTTCTTTAGGTTGGGAATTTAGGAATATATATTATTTTTTTTCTAGACAATTCCGTCGACTTTTATGATCAATTAATTGTATTGAGTAATTGTGTCACATTATTTACAATCTGGATACTTATCGCCATTTTCCTTTTCCTATGTATTGTCATCTTTTACGTATAATACCTTTCTCTTCTTGTCAATGCAATGAATAGGTCTTTGTGTTACATCTAGTGCCTGTAAATTTGCGATGATTATATTATAAATTCTTTCTGCATATATCCTACGCGCTTAAAATACACAGATTGGCAATAAACTTTGTGGCTATTTATTTATTTATATATATATATATAAAATGGATAATTCTCTAACATTTTTGTATATGATTCAATCTTCTGGATGCCTACCAAAAATATACGACTGTTTGCGATCGAAGGATTATATATTATTAAGTTTTAAAGAAAATACGGAGGATACTACAATCTTTTATCCAAATTCCACATGGACAACTGGACGGAATACATTGAGAGAGCATGCACTTACTTTAGAAAAAAAATACGATTACTATATATTTTTGGATGAAGATGTTGTATTTTATGATTTTTCACAGCAACATGGATTCGATTTTTTTGAAACTGAAATATCTAAATATTGTCCGTATATTTCAGCTCCTTATTATGTGGGCTATTATGCGACGACGACTACATACATTGGAACTGAGTGCCAAACTACAATTTGGCACGACGCTATGTGTGTAGCATACTCAAATAAAGCATTTAATTGCAACATAATTTTCCCGTATGTAGATAAATTTGATAGTGAATCCTGGTGGATGTCTCAATATATAATGATAATATTATGTTCCATTTATAATAAAGAGGTTTCGTTATTTAACAACATAAATATACGCAATGAAAATCATTCAAATTACCCAAAAAACAATGTATTTGAAATTACTGAAAGGTACACATTAAATAATATTCCTCAAAAAAATGGATTAGTTCTAATAAAAAATTTTACTAGCAGTGGTATTTTTAAAATTTGCGATTTCTTAAATTTATATTTTAATTTGTTTCACAAATTAAATATCATTGATGTAGGCTGCGCAGTTGGTGATTTGAGACGTTTTTTGACACATCCAAATGCACGTTTTATTGGAATAGACCCTTTAATATCTCTATATAAAGAACGCAGACCAAATAATTGTTTAGATAGTTATAATACCTTATACGAAAATGCAATTGGTGTAGAAGAACAAATTACAACCTTTAACGTTACAGCTTCATTAGATACTAGCAGTTTATACGAGTTTGCAGCTATTACTACCGATATTACCACCAATGATAAATTTTATATTCCAGCTCATGTTAAAGAATTTTTAACTACGGTTAGTGAAAAAATAGACACTCAAACAAAAACATTAAATAATATCATTGAAGAGTGTAAATTAAATAGTGATATCATACACATATTAAAAGTTGATTCTCAAGGCAATGATTTAAACGTTATTAAATCGGGTCATAAATATTTAAAAAATGTATTGTTTATAATTATAGAAAGTATTTACGACGATAGTCCACAACTATACACACACGGGACAACTTACAGTGAAGATTATGCGTATTTAAAAGAACACGGGTTTGAAATAGTAGTAAGGGAAACTCTGCAAAGAGACGACTGTGATTGTTTATATTATAATACAACCCTCATTAGAGATTTCGATTTTAACTGGGATAAAAAAACTTTTCGTTCGCTGTTTCCTATACAATAAATATCTTTAATTTTTAAAAAATCGCTAAATTCAATCTTCTTGTTTTATTCCATTTTCATCGTCTCATACAAACCGAAATTCTAATGAAATTCGGTTTGTATTTTCGTTAGTCGCGAAACTATTATATTAAATAATTACAGGATTCTACATAATTCGTTTGAATTAAGATCGGATTGCATCGCAGCCGTATCCATATACTAGTTCCAAACAATTCTGGGTAAATTAATCAAAATATTTAAACCACGCGCTTAATATGGAAATGTCCAACTCTTTTATTACTCCCTTGATTAGTAGATTGTTGTATATAGTATTTAACAGTGTTTTTACAGAGTCATTTGAGAAAGTGTCGTTCTCAATATATTCCAATATATGTTCGTTATGAATGTACATTTCATATTCGCTTTTAAAATCGCTAATTAAATCGTGCTCGTTTCTATTTTGAATGACGTTAGGCGATGAATACATCATATAATTATTTGTTTTATTCAAAATTATGTTACATATAATTCCCTTTAATATATCACAATAACGAAAAGATACGCTGGACGGTATTATCATGCTTATAAATAATTCAGGATTTAGCCAAAATGTATTTTGTGTATTAAAAACGCACATATTTTTATTAGATATAAGAATAGTTTTATTGGTTTCCCATTGAATACTGTGTTGGTGGGTACAGATAATTCGAAATAATGCATCCACATCGGGGTCGTTTTCTACCAATCCATTTATAATAGAAGGAGTTTTTTCAGTAGGTTGTATTAAATAGTTTGGATTAGTTTTTAATAAACTCAAAGGATAGCCTCTAGGCCAAATATACGCATTATTCGTAAAATATCTGAATATGTTTATCCATCGATTGTCTTGTTCTTCAATCATTTTGACATTATCAAATTGTAAAATACTATCGAAGTTATCATATGGGATATTATCATCGTCTGTCTCATAAATAATTTTATATCCTTTTTTTATTGCGTACAGATATCCTAAGTTTTTTCTACAATAATGATTGTAAGGAATAAGTTCACTTAATTCAGGAAAAAGATGTTGCTGTGAATCTATGTCTAAATAAATACAATTTAAACCTCTGTACTCTGCGTGAGGCGTTTTTTTATCACCTATTATAATAACGTCATAATCGGTATTATTTAAATGTTTTAAAATTGTCTCAGTTGGACTATTTATAGTTGTTATGATAACGCATTTATCTTTACAGAATATATCACGTAAACATTTTGTGGTATCTAGATTATTAAATAATTTTATAGGATGAATTATTAATTTATGATCTTGTTTCAATAGTTCATATAGTCTTTCTTTTGTCATATTATTTATTTCTGAATAAGCGACCATATCAAAGAAATCTTGATATTCGGTAGCATCCTTTTCTATATTGTGTATAATTGAGGGAATAGATATCTCTAAAAAAACTTCATGTTTGCTAAAAATTTCAAATAAATCGAATAATTTATCATTTAAATATTTTTTAGGCAAATAAAAAAAATTAGAAAACTTAGAAGCAAATGTATTTATATTATATTTTTTAAATTCTACGTCGTCTAATAAATTATTAATTCCTACAATGCCATATTTACCACTATGATAACTATCAAACCATTCTCCTTTACAGTTATTTACAGGTTCTAAAACACAATCATAAAAATTATTTACGTGTTTATTTTCATTTTTATAATAGATTATTTTTTTGTTAGAAAAAAGATGTAAAATATTTACGTTAATAATATTATCGTCCATTGTAAAAAATATTCCATCGCTATCATTAATTAATTCTGCATATTTTTTATAAAAAGGTTTAAAAATAATATGTCCGTTTATTCCATTATTTGTATATTCATAATTAATTTCATCGTCTGTCATAGTTTTGGGGAAATTTGAATAAAATATAATTTTTTTAAAATGTTTTCCATAGATTTCATTAATAATATCTTTATTAGAAATGTGGCTAGAATAATTAAAGAGAACTACTAAAATAACGTTTTTGAAATTGTGCATTTATATAAATAACAAATATTTTAATTTACATAAACAATTAATATAATTGCATTATTACAAATAAATAAAGTTCATATAAATATATTATCAGAACATTCAACACTACTATTTCTATCATATCTCCCAACTCTTCCAGATATATACATTTTCCGTTTATATTTTTATTAGATGAAAACTTGTTTAAAACTGATTATGCATACATTATCAAAAGATAGTATTTTTTTTCGGTCAAAACATTATATGTTTATATCTAAAACATCTTTTAGACATTTGAATCGCAAAATATCCATTTGAATTTTTACATTCTTTAGTGTTTACATCGGGAAATAAACTGTTCCATATCCACCATAATTTTAAAGCGTAAGGTGGTTCTTTTAAAAAATAATCTTTTAAAAAAGGAGTGTTGTTTTGCATCCCATGAACCGCTAACGTATGACACGATCCGTCAAGTTCGCAATATAACGCTGGTGTTTCCTGCCACGATGAGTTAAATTTTTCATCGTTATAATATAGATGTGAGAATAAACTGTCTAACCAAAAATAGTCGTGCTCTTGATTGCGACTATTCCAATAATCGTCGCATAACATTTTCCATTTTAAAATAATATACGAATTTTTTTTAGAAAGTATAAACCACGACGCAGGACCAAAAGGCGGAGGAATATCCCTACAATATCCGCGATACATCCAAAAACCTGTTTTTGTTACGGCTTCATCGGCCCAACCATCTAACGGCTGCATGCATAACAATGTAGAATCTGCCCACACCCCTCCGTGATTTTTTAATAGACTTATTCGAATGACGTCGCTTTCATTGACACGAGTAATACGTTTACTCGTATCATATAAATAATCTACATCGCTGATATAGTTTTTTAAATTGTTTTTATCCAATAAATGAATATTCCATTTAGGGTTATTGACTTGCCAAGATTCAGCGACTTGTCTTTGAAGCCAAGGAGCATTTTCCCACCCTTGACCCCAATATATAAATATATTTCTCTCCAACATTTAATATAACTAGAGAGAAATATATTTATTTTTTATGAAAAACAAATATGGTTCTCAATATCTAAAATTTAAATTATACATTTTATATCTAAATAATAAACGATACAAAAAATATTATTATTATTATTATATATATATGATAATAATAATTCCATTAGGAGGTATAGGCGATAGATTTAGAAAAAACGGGTATAAAAAGCCTAAAGCACTTATCAGTGTAGCTGGTAAACCTATATTATATTATTTATTAGATAATTTAAATTTAGATGGCGTTGATTTCATATCGATTCCGTATAATAAAGAATATTATGAATTTAATTTTGAACAGCAATTAACCAAAGATTTTCCACATATAAAATTTAATTTTTATAAATTAGCGAATAATACAGAGGGGGCAGCGGAAACTATAAACAAGGCAATAAGTACATTCGAATGTCAGGATCAACCTATATTATGTTTAGACGGAGACAATTTTTATACGATCGATATAATGAAACTATGGAACGGTAAAAATAAAGTAATCACTTTTCAAGATCTTAATGACAATCCAATTTATTCCTATATAAATATTATTAATAATAGCGTTTCAGATATAGTTGAAAAAGAAAAAATATCGCACTACGCTTGCACTGGAGCTTACGGATTCGATTCATATAAAGCCTTATTATTATACACGCAAAAAATATTGGATAATAAAATTAAACAAAAAAATGAATATTATACATCAACTGTTATCAAGGAGATGATAAAAGATAATATAAAATTTGATTTTTCTGTAGTAGACAATGAAAATTATCATTGTTTAGGAACACCAATACAGTTAAAATATTTTTATAATAACATTCAAAATACATCTAATATAAAGTTAAAAAAATTGCGCGTATGTTTTGATTTGGACAACACATTAGTTACATTTCCAAAGATAAAAGATGATTATACTACAGTTGAACCAATTTTAAAAAATATTAATTTTTTAAGATATTTAAAAAATCTTGATCATACTATTATAATTTATACAGCAAGAAGAATGAAAACCCACAATGGAAATGTCGGCAAATTATTATGCGATATAGGAAAAATAACATTTGAAACATTGGATCAATTCGATATTCCTTTCGATGAAATTTATTTTGGAAAACCGCAGGCTGATATTTACATCGATGATTTAGCATTGAACTGTTTTGACAACATGGAAAAGGAATTAGGGTTTTATATGGATTCAATTGAACCTAGATATTTTAATAAATTAGAAAACGATCATATTAGTATCATCACTAAAAAATCGAATAATTTATCTGGAGAAATTTACTATTATAGAAATGTGCCAAATCAATTGAAAGACTTATTCCCACTTTTTATAGATTCGGGTGAAGATAAAACGTGGTTTAAAATGGAGAAAATAGACGGTCTAGTAGTATCTAATTTATATTTATCCGAATTGTTAAAAGAGGATACGCTAATAGAGATAATGAACGCGATTCATCGAATGCATTCTACTAAGTTTATCGATGAAAATAATATTAGTATATACACAAATTATTCTAAAAAATTAACAGAGCGTTACACAAATTATGATTATTCTAATTTCGCAAGGAGTAAAGAGCTATACGAATCGTTGATTGAAAAACTAATAATTTATGAGGCTGAACAAAATGGCAAAAAAAGTATTATACACGGAGATCCTGTTTTTACCAATATAATTATTAATACTTACGGAAAACCTAAATTTATTGATGTGCGGGGAAAGATAGGAAATATATTAACAATTTACGGCGACGAAATGTATGACTGGGCTAAATTATATCAGTCGCTAATAGGTTATGATAGTATTTTACTTGATAAAAATATAAGTGAAGTGTATGAAAAAAATATGAAAAAAGTCTTCGAAAGTTTTTTTTTGACTTTGTATACTTGTAAAGATTTTGAAAATGTAAAAATTATTACAAAGAGTTTGCTATTTTCTCTAATACCATTACACAACAACAATAAGTGTGTAAAATATTACGAACTCATCGATAGTATTTAATCTAAGTTTTTTTTGTATAAAAATACAATTTCTATAATAGGATTGTATTTTTATGAATTGTCGGTTACAACATATTATTTTTTACAGAAATTAATTATATTCATGTAATATTTTGGCTATAAACTGTTCCATGGGTTCATCTCTATAAACTTCTCCAATGCATCTCGATAGATTTAAAACATTTAAATTGTGAATTACACAAATTGCGTATAATACTCTACATGCATCTACTTTTGGAAGACCGTTATCGAATGGGTGATTAATATAATCTAAAATATGTAACCAACCGTCACATAGTTTGTTCATAGAATTACTATCTCCGTAGAAGAAAGCGTCATAAATTCTATTTGGATAAAAAATTTTCGGGGAATTTAAAGTAACAATTGTGTTTTTAAGTGGGTTAATTTCAGGTTGATAAAAGTCCTGTAAAAAAGACTCTGGTATTTCTTCTACTAAACACAAATCAGACCTCATTCGTATTACTAAATCATATTCAAACTCATTCTGTTTCTCATATTCCTTTTTCATTCGATTACAATCCCAAATTTTATATAATTGTGGAAATACGGTTGCATTAACATGTCTATTATTTACAAAAAATCCATTATTATATAGATCTTTACATTCTTGATTTTGATGATTAAACCACTCATCGTAATTTTCTATATTAACATTTTTAACATTTTTAAATGCATTTTTAATTTTGTCCTCATTAGTAATATTGTCACTATAATTCTTAGGATCTACGGTTCCATGATCTGGAGAATATCCACATTTATCCCACGTAGATACAAATACATCACAATTATATAGTTCAAATAGATATTTGTTATTCTGAAAAAGCAATTGATTATTATCAAAATTACGCATCTCTCCTGCCATCAATATAGCCACTTTCATTACCCGCTTAAGCTTACCTTTCGACAAACGTCTATCTAACACTGAATATTTAAACGTATCGTTTTTAAATATATTCATTTTAATATATTTCGATGTTAAAAGATTCATTATTGCTTGTTCTTGAGTATTCCAACCAAATTCTCGAAGCTGCGGTGGATTGGCAACTGAACTAATTAAATTATCGTCACTGCATTCGGTTAACCAGTCCTTCATAAATTTTACAATTTTATCATTTTTTCTACATATTATAATGGATGCGTTTAATAGATACGACTCCAAATTTTCTGTATCATATAAATCAAAATGTTCAAATACTTCACGTTTTATATGTTGTTTTTTTTTAATTCGAGGGTAACCTTCTACAGGTATAAAAATATCAGTATCTTTTAAAACAAAATTGGCAGTTTTGATGATATCTTCTATATCCATTAATATTTGTGGATATTTCTTAGTATTTACGTCTCTATATATTATTATATCCCCTTCGTTTGAATTTAATAGCGATTGCAATAGTATATATGGTTTCCATCGTAAATATCCAATTAAATGCGTGTAATGATTGCACGACGGTTCATGCTCAAATTCGTGTACTAAATATTCGGTTACTGGATTCGTTTTAAATTCATATGCATTATACAACCGCAAAGAGTCAACGTAATTTCTTATTGAATTTGTATACCCTCTAACACAATCGGTTAAATCTATACACTTATCAAATGGTTCTCCTTGAGTATAAAATGTTATAAATTTATATATTAAATCATCTGTTACAAACGACACATTTTTAATTATAAAATGAACTGGTTTTAAACATTGGTCCATTATAAAAATAATCAATTGTTCTGTTTTGCATAAAAATAGTGGAATTTCTATATTCACAAATTCGTCTTTTTTACATTGGTGTAACCATTCGTTATAATATGCTTCTGGCGCATGTGTCTTTATAAAGAAATTATCTTCAGTATTTGGAACTTCAGTTTTAAAGCAGATTTCAAATTTCATAATAGTTTTAACTTTAGTAGCCAAGATATTATACCCGCACCATAAAAATGGAGTCATATTTTCAGTTGGTTCTTTTATAAATTCAAACGAGTCTTCGTCGATTTTGTTAAAAATACATTTATTTGACAAATATACATTTGGTGTTTTGATATTATCAACAATAAACCCTTTGGGCGATTTTATACACGTAAATTGTCTATATAAAATTTTAATAGAATTATTGAAATTGTCGAAAATTAAACATAATAAATCATCTACTTCTTTTATTTCAATTAACAAATCTATTTTTGTCCAAGTATTTGAAATAATTGGCTTTGTTTTATAAAATCTTACTGGTTGATGTAATTTAATAAAATCGAAATCAATATCTCGGTTGCTATATATTTCAAAAGATAAAAAATAAGCATTCTCTCTTTCTAATTCGTAAGCCATCCAGCAAAAATCACACGGAGTTGTATTATTCTTACAAAATTCAATAATATTATCATACAATTTTATATTTGCATTATTATGAGGACCTCTATAAACTACGTTTTCACTAAATAAATATTTGTTCATAACCAATTGTATATCTTTAAAAAGTCTTAATGTAAAGAAAGATAGATCATATGCAGTATGTCCTGGTTCATTGCATATATAATTAACCGAAAAATTTTCTTCAAATACATTTTTAAGATGATGTAATGAATCTGCTAAGTCGTAGTTTTTAATTCTATCTTCTAATACATTTTTGAATGTCATTAAATAATTTATAGGAAATATGAATAAATTGTCGTCACATTCTCTATCGTTTAATGTAGAAATATTATTTAATTTATTTAAATCTAAATTATTTTCAGTAAATTCTTTAATTATATATATATCGAAACGAGTAAGTAATACAAGATCGTACCTTTTACGGCTTGTATCTATGTAATCTATTAATAATTGTAAAACTCTTATTTTTTTATAACAATGATTTCGCGTTTCTATACAATATTTAACTGGGTTATATGCGTTCAGCAACTCAGAAAATTGCGATGATTCTTGCGTGCATATAAATGTGTCAATGTTATATTCTTTTTCGAAGTAGCCATATATTTTTGTTTTAATATTTTTTAAATATTCTTGGTAATTAACATCAACGCTTACGTTTAAAAAATGATAATAATTTTCTTGGAAATGTAACCCAGATAAACATATCGCAAGATTCTTCATTTTTATAATAGATAGAGAATATTTATTTTTATATATAAAAATACAGAATAATTAAATCGTATATATAAAACTCTTTATGATTAAAACAAAATAAATGATTAATTATTTTATGTTATTTTCCTATCTAAATCATCTCAACATTTTTAATGATAAAATGAACTGGTTTCAAACATGTATCCATTATAAAAATAATTAGTTGTTCTGTTTTATGTAAGGAAAGCGGAATTTCTACATGTACAAATTTGTCTTTTTTACACTGACTTAACCATTCGTTGTAATGCTCCGCGGGAGAATGTGTTTTAATAAAAAAATTATCTTCTATATTTGGAACTTCAGTTATAAAGGAAATATCAAATTTCATAATTATGCTTGATTTATTTGGATTTATATTATACCCACACCATAAATAAGATGTTGCATTTTCAGTTTGTTCCTTTATAAATTCGAACGAGTCGTTGTCTAATTTTTTAAAGACGCATTTATCTGATAAATATGTATTCGGTTGTTTAATATGATCGATGATAAATCCTCTACTTGTATTTATACAAGTTAAGTTTTTATATAAGATATTTATAGAATCGTTGAAACTATCAAAAATCAAACATAATAAATCATTGACTCCCTTTGTTTTAATTACTAAATTAATTTTTATCCAAGTATTTGCTAAAATGGGATCTGTTTTGTAAAACCGTACTGGTTGATGTAATTTAATAAAATCGAATTCAATATCTCTATTACTATACATTTCAAAAGATAAATAATAAGTGCTATCCTTCTCCAATTCATAACCAGCCCAACAAAATCCGCCAGGTTTTGTAATATACTTTGTAAATTCAATAATATTTCCATCTATTAAAATAGATGCATTATTTTGAGGAGATTTATACACAACGTTTTCAGTAAATAAATACCTATTCAATATTAATTGCATGTCGTCAAAAAGATGTAATTTATAAAAAGATAGTTCGGCCACAAGTCTACGTTCATTACATATATAATTAATACTTAAGTGTCTTTCTAATTCATTTTTAAGAAAATGGATTGCATTTGCTGCATTAGTAGAACGTAATTGATTTTCGATAAAAGTTTTAAATGGTTTTAAATACTTTATAGGAAATATAAATAAATTGTCGTCACAAGTATATTCGTGTTCTAAAATAGAGACAATATTTAGCTTACTTAGATCTATATTATCATTCGTAAATTCTCTCATTATATATATATCAAATCTCGTAAGTAAGACAATGTCGTAATTTTTGTAACTTTTCTCTATATAATCTATTAATAATTGTAGTACTCCTAATTTTTTATAACAATGATTTTGGTTTTCGACGCAATATTTAACTGGTTGGTATGTTTTTAATAAACCTTCAAAATTCGGAGTTTCTTGAGTACATATAAACGTATCAATTAAATAATCATTTTCGAAATAACCGTATATTTTTTTCTTTATATTGTTTAGATACTTTCTATAATTAATATTTTTAATAGAGCCATTCCAGTGTCTATAATCATCTTGCCAATGTAACCCTGCGAAACATATTGCCATTTTTTTCATTTTATTAGAGATATAAATAAATAATATTTATTTATTTATAGATTTACCTAAATAAACAACGCTTACAAAAATATTATTATTACATGAATTATATATTTCATATAAATCTATTTTGGTAAAATGATTGTGATAAATAGACAAATATGGAGTCTATTTATAATTTAACAAGCAGTCTTTTACTGCTTCTTTTACGCTTTTTATATACGGACACAATTGTTTTAATTTAGTAGTGTCTAAAAAATTGTTTGCTTTTTCAGATATTAATATTTCCGATTGTTCTTCCAAAGTCATATTTTTCCATGTAAATGTTGGATCTACGATTTCCTTATACATGTTTAAGATTTCATCGTGAGTTATTAATCCATGATTAGTTAAATTTACGGTTCCTATGATATTTTTAGACATCATATCTATTATAGCTGGTATTAAATCTGGTAAACTAGTTATAGAATTCGGCATAGAACATATTTTTTCATAAGAAATAAATTTCGTAATAAAATTTCTATTATTTTTTTGATAATTTATACAGGTTCTCAACCTCAAATTTAATGTGTTGTTGAATAAACGCATCATTTTATCAGTATATCCTTTTACTATAGAATAATTCGATCCAACAAAATTTGGATGGTCTTCTTCTTTAAATCCAGTATTTTCATCGCCGATGGGATGGTCTAAATCATAATTAAATATACATCCAGTACCTAAATATGTATAATGAATAGATAATTCTTCACTTATTATGGCAAGTAACAATGGAGTATATAAATTTCCAGCAATATTTTCTGCAAGGGTATTAGGATCTTGCAGATATTCGCTCGTCGAAGTATTGTTATTCCCTTGCGTTCGAGCTATGCACGATATAATATGGGTAGGATTAATCAATCTAATTTCTTCTTGTAGTTCAATTTCATTATTTATTCGACAAATACCAATAATATAAGTAATTTTTTGATTATTTAAATATTCTACTATTTGATTTCCAATCCATCCTCTTGCTCCATAAACTAATACTTTCATTTTATATACTATATATAGGAAAATAATATTTATTTACTAAATAAATATTCTTTCGGTATTGTATATGTTTGAGGACTATGACGTAATTATAGTTGGTTGTGGATTAAGTGGTTGTGTTATTGCAGAAAGATATGCAACAGCATTAAATAAAAAAGTAGTTATTCTTGATAAACGAGATCATGTTGGCGGAAATTGTTATGACTTTATTGATGAAAAAACAAGTATATTATGTAGCAAATATGGACCCCATATTTTTCATACAAACGACGAAGAAGTTTGGAAATATATACATAAATTTTCAGAATGGAAAAGATATGAACATAAAGGAGTATGCAATATAGATGGAAAATTAGTTCCTATTCCTGTAAATATCACGACGGTTAATATGTTATGTAATGAAAATATTAAAAATGAAGAAGAAATGGAAAACTGGCTAGAAAAAAATCAAGTTAAAAATGAAAATATAACAAATGGAGAAGAAATGTCTTTATCGTTAGTTGGAGAAGAATTATATGAAAAAATATTTAAAAATTATACTTATAAACAATGGGCCAAATATCCAAACGAATTAAAACCTGAAATATTAGCTAGAATACCAATCCGTAAAGATTTTGACACAAGATATTTTAGTGATAAATATCAGGTGCTGCCTGTAAAAGGATATACCCAGTTTTTTAAAAAATTGTTAGATAATTCGAATATAGACGTTATTTTGAATATAGATTATTTTGAAATAAAAGAATCTATATCAAAAAATAAAATAATTATATACACGGGACCAATTGATAGATATTTTGCAGATTCTGGATATGAAAAATTAGAGTATAGAAGTATAGATTTTGTATTTGAAATACACGAAAATATGAATTATTATCAACCATCTGCGCAAGTAAATTACCCCAATTTCGATGAAAAATTTACTAGAATTTTTGAATACAAACATACACACAATCAAAAATCACCTCATACTATTATTGCAAAAGAATACAGTAATTCGCACGGAGAACCGTATTATCCAGTATTAAATGATAAAAATTTAGAATTATTTGAAAAATATAAAAAAATGAGTGTAGAGGAAACTCTAAAAAATAATATTCATTTCGTAGGAAGACTAGCTAATTATAAATATTTTAATATGGATCAAGCTATAAAAAATTCATTAGACTATTTTAATAATTATTTAAACCCTTGAAAATTTACACAAATTTTATATATGTATGTAGTTTGTATGTTTTAATTTAGCATTTTTAAAAAGCACATTCACATAAATTGATAAAATTAATTAAGATAAATCATAAAAAAATTACTTTATTTATCGCTCTAATAAAGATTACTATAAAAATAAACTGAATAACAATAAATATACAAAAAGGGAGGAAGTTAAAGATTTATAGGGTTAATAAAGTGAGCATTTAAAATATACGATACATAAAAATATTTTTATCTTTGTATTTTATATAATGCTATTAAATGAATCATTACTTATTTCTTACTCTACTCCAAACTATCCTTTCACCACTGATTTTATAAAATCATTGAATGATCTTGGGGTGTACGAATCAAATATAAATTTACATATCGACTCTACAATAATCGAACCCCAAATTGTAGAAGCTCATAGCGTATTTTGGATAAATATAAAAATTAAAAGACTTAAAAATTTAATAGATAAATTAAAAGATAACATTCACAACAAAGACTACAAATATTTTATATCCAGTGACTGCGACATATGGTTTCTTAAAGAAAATATAGAAGAATGGAATAATTTACAGAAATATATAGATCAATCTAGTAAAGATATTTTTTTTATGACTGAAGGAAGATGTATCGATGGTCAAGGCGGACACAATATTAACAGTGGTTTTTACATAATAAAAAATAATCAAAACTTGCAAAATATAATAAATTTTTTTGTTGGAGTTTTTAGCACATTATTAATGTCAGAACCAAGAGATATTCGATTTGGGGACCAAACTATCATTAATAGGGAAAAATATTCTATAAATTTTGGATATATACCAGATGAATACGTAATATGGGGAAGTTTTATATTTGACAGATTCAAAGCGTTAATACACCACCCAGTATGTTGTATAGATGCACAACAAAAAAGATATTCGATTGATAAAATCAAGCGACAAATGAGAAAAATTACGTATAATATAGTAATTGCAAAGTACAAGGAAGATTTGGGTTGGACTGATCATATGGATAAATCAAAGATAATTATTTATGACAAGTCTGATAATCCAATAGAAAGTGCAATTCAAAGACCAAATATTGGGAGAGATCCTGAGACTTTTATATATCACATAGTACAAAATTATGAAAATTTACCAGATTATTTATGTTTTTTACAGGGAAATCCATTTGAACATATGAACGGCGTTGATATTCATAATATTCAAGGTAAAATAAACGAAGTAATTTATAATGATAATATAACTGTAGATGCATTTTATAATGCTTTGTGCCCTGAACCAATGGATATGTTTGAACATAGTATGAAACTACGTAGCTATTTTTCTTTTTTATTTAAACATCCGTGCGATAATCATGTTCATTTTGTCCCTGGTTGCCAATATATAGTATCAAAAAAAAATATACTAGACAGACCAAAAAAATTTTTTGAATATATACACAGTATGGTTTATAATACTAAAATAACGACTTTTGATCAAGCGCATTCTCAGGAAAACGCATTTGATAAACACACTATGTCCGCGTGGAATCTAGAACGATTGTTGTGGTTTATATTTAATAGTGAAACATATAATTTATCGGATGAAATGAAACAATTAACATTATAGATTGCGAATATTCGCACTTTATACTTTACATAATTAAAACTCTCGTTCTTTAACTATTTCTATTTTTTAAGGTATAAATTTTTTACTCTATTTATTATAATTTGTATTGTCGTTTATAGTTTTCAGTTATTTTACACGGTTTCATATAACCTTTAGATATTCTACATACATTTTATATATTTTAAATTAAAAAAACATATAAAACTCGCGATTTGTTGCTTAATTCATATGTACGATATGTATGTATAATTTAATCTCCTTTTTAATATAATGACTACCATAAATTTTGTTTGTTCTTTAGGACCGCGATGTCATACTGCCTCTTTTTTAAAAAGAAATAATTTTAAAAAAGTTTCTTACCCATTTGATTGGATTTTCTCGAGTCCAGAAATGATTTTACATTGTTTAGAAACCGATTTCGGTGTTTTTTTAGACAAATCTTACTATACGATTCAAGATGTAAACTCGAAATGTCAACAGCACAGTTTTTATAAAGAAAATGATAACGAAATATTGTTTAATCATCATAATCCGTTGAAAGACATAGACTATCTATATTTTACACGTTGTAAAATACGTTTTAGACAAATGCTTGTTAGACCAGAAGTTAAATTGTTTACTTTAATGTATCTAAATTACCCAGTAATAAATATTGAATTTAAACAACGAATTATAGGATTCAAAGAAAAGTTTGACAAGTATACAAATAATTACGGGTTATTGTGTATTATTCAATATTCTTCAAATAAACAAAATTATAGATTTACAGTTCACGATAATTTGCATTTTCTTGAGATATACACGCTTTCGAATTCAAATGGAGTTCAATTTGATAACGAAAGTGATAATGTATTTTTAGATAACATTATTAAAGAGACGTATCGTTTCGATTTAAAAGAAAATGAACCTTTATATACCGAGAATAATGATGTTAATTCTGTAAATGTTCAAGAACCAATACAAGAACCTATTCAAGAGCAAATGCCAGAACCTATTCAAGAACCTATTCAAGAACCAATACAAGAACCTATTCAAGAACAAATGCCAGAACCAATTCAAGAACCGATTCAAGAACCAATACAAGAACCTATTGAAGAACCAATACAAGAACCCATTGAAGAACCAATACAAGAACCCATTCAAGAAGAAATACCAGCATCAATTAAAGAATCCATTCAGGAATCCTTTCAAGAACAAATACCAGAATTTATGCAAGAAGATAGAACCGACACAAAATTAGATAAACTTATATATTTTCTTAACAACAATTTCGATTGTAAATCTATGGAAAAATCTACATTAAGGGACTTACTTATAGATTTAGCATTAAATGCTCTTGAAAAAATAAAACCAGAAAATGAAGAAACTATTGGAAATAAGATAATAGAGTTAGTAGTTACAGAAATTGAAGAGCCTATCGTCGAATCGCAGCCAGTAGAAGATCCTATCGTCGAATCGCAGCCAGTAGAAGAGCCTATCGTCGAAGCACGGCTAGTAGTCGAAGCACAGTCAGTATTAGAAGAATTAAAACTATATAACGAAAATCCAACCAAAGAACTTCTACAAACAAATGAAAATCATGATGAAGATGTGGAAGACATTATAACATCCATAACTGAAAATATTATAGATCAAATTATAGAAATTGACATAAAAGAGCACCAAGAAATAAAACCAGAAGAGAGTGAAGACAAAAATCCATAATTACAGTGAATGATTGAATATAATTTTGTTTTTAGTATATAATGGAAAAAACCCGTTTTATAGATATTGCTGTTTTATGTCAAGAATTTTCACCAATGGAAGTTACATGTGATAACAGTAATGTTACAACTCTAGATGATATCGAAATAAAACAAAAAGACTTTTTAACTCTGTTTTACCCGCATGGGCAAAATTTTGGAATGAATAAAACGATTGCAAATGATAAACGATATAGTCCGTATATATCATTCGAATCGACATATCGAACTGTTAATAAAAAACGGTTCTTCTTGTTAGAATGTATATTATCCAATTTAGAAGCCGATTTAAATATTCCGCGAACATGTTTCACGACTAGTTCAAGAATTGATCTGGGAAATGAATTTACAAATTTGAAAACTTTATGCGATATGAATTGCTGCAGTGTGGTGTCTTCATTACCTTGGAATCACGTAGAAGATATTATTCACAATTATGAAATCCACGAGAATGGTCCAATTGTTCCTATTTTTGTAGTAAGTATTTGTTTTAAAACTCCCACAAAAGGTGTAAAGGATAACATTATTCGTTTTCAATATAGGATTATCAAAGATAAAGATGAATTGTAACTATAATAAACATAACTTTAATAAAAATATAAGAAATAAACAATAAAAAATAATAGATGAGTAATAAAACAATGAATAATGCTGATTTGAATATTAATAATTATAATTATGAAGATTTATTATCATTATTTAAAATCACCAATAAACACGACATTACAGAAAATATAAATATTATAGACAACATTGTGTCTCGCGTATATAAAGAGGTGCCTGAATTATATCCATTTTATTTCCAGTCCCAGAAAATAATAATAACTATTTATAGACTTCTAGAAAGTGACCAGGTAGATGATAGAGAAATAGATAAATATGTGAATAAAATAAAATCCACTAAACATTTTGAAAAATACAGGGAGGAAGATTTGATAGATAAAATTGTAGAAAAGACGATGAAGTCGTATAATAAAAATGTGCAAAATTATAGCTTGTTAAATGAACCCAATCTTAATTTGGACAAGTTGAACCCAAGCCTGAATAATAAAAACAACACAAACCTCATTGATAACACTTTCCCTAATGCAGTAGCTCCTGGTATTTTAAATCCAGTAAAACGTATTACCCAAAATCAAAATATAAATTTAAATAGTTGTTTTCGTCACAATTATTATCAAACCAACCCTTGTGATTTTTTATATGTGATCCCCGTAGAAATAAAAAATGTCCTATCAATACGTTTAGTTTCTATTGAAATTCCCAATTCCTGGTATTTATTCTCTCATATTCAAAAAAATAATATATTTCAAGTTGTAATACGTGCAAAAAGCGAAGAACATGTATACAATATTGTTATTCCTGACGGAAACTACGACGTCGATACTTTACAGCATTTTTTAAACTCGACTTATTTTTACGAATCCTCTCTCGATACTTATTTAAAGTATATCAAATTTTCCATCGATCCTTACAATTTAAAATCTAGATTCGAGATTTTAGAAAACGATTTGGAAGATTTCCGTTTTTCCTTAAAATTTGTAGATAATATAAATCAAAACATTATGAATACATGCGGATGGATATTGGGATTTCGATTGGCAAATTATCTAGATATTACCGAAAAAATACAATCCGAGGGTTTATTCGATGGTGGAGGCGATCGGTATATATACGTTGCGCTGAATGATTACCAATACAACAACAATACACTGAATACGGTGTGTTTTGATCGTAGTATCTTAAACGAAGATGTCATCGCCAAAATTCCCATGGTGAATGGCAAATTATCTCTCATTGTAAACGACGATAACAATCCTCTTGCTAAAATAAGGAGGTATACTGGACCTGTAAATATATCTAAATTACATATCAAAATTTTGGATAAATTTGGAACAATAATTGATTTAAATAATATGGACTTCAGTATTACACTGGAACTGGATATTTTATACGAAAGTTTTAATTTCAAAAACGTCACTGCTTAGATATTTATAGTTCGTATTTTTCCAATACATTTTTTTGTATTTTTTCATAATTTGTATTTTCCATTGTCATCCATTTTTGTATATCTTGAATAATATCTTCTCGATAAGTTTGATTCTCCTCGCGTTTTGGCTTCCCCAAAATATTATCATACAATTCATATTCGGGTTTTAATTTAATCATGGTAGTTCGATAAATCATATGAATAATCGGTTCATTACCATTTTTACCATACAATTTTGTTTCCATATCTTCTAATTGTATATGCTGTTGAACTAGTATTTCAAAAACAGACAATATGTCTTGATACATTTTTATATCCTCCATTTTGTAAGATTCATAATAAAATGATAGCTTTTCTTGTATTTGATCTAACAAAAATAAATTGTCTTGTATTTTCTTCCATTGTTTAGATAAAAGGGGTAGTATAAATATATTCATAATTCTTAATTTAAGTTTTTTAATTTCGAAAGGAATAGAGGAAAACAGAGAAGTATTTTTTCCAGATAAATTATTTTTATTTGGAACATTTTTTCCAGATAAAGAAAAACTCATTGTTTATATTTTATATAAGTATTATATAAATGGAAATAGATAATAATAAAAAAGTTAAAAAATTGTTCGTATGCCACAATGTAGATCTTACTTATTCACTTTTAAATGATTGCAGCAAAGTCAATTTTGACATCATTTTTGTCGGAAATGTAAACTTTCCTCAAGAGTTTTTATCTAATCCTCGAATTATTATTGCTAGAAACTTTCCTTACAACATCGAAGAAGAAAAAGATTTACTTACATTTACTGCATGGTATCTAATAATCAAAAATAATCTATTTACCGAGTTTGAATATGTGTGTATTTTAGAATATGATGTGCTTCTTTACGAAAATTTTGAAACAAAACTTGATTTGTTATGTAATGCGAATACCAATGATGTAATAACGTTTTGGCCAGTTTCTGGAAAGGAATTTTTGCTGGATCACGCCAATCGCGATGTAATGGAAAGCTTTTTAAAAACTAAAAATATTCCATTTAAAATAGTAGAAACATGGTATGGAACAACGAATCATTGTCTAAGGCGTAATATTTTAGAAGAATTTGTAGATTGGTATTATCCATCTTGTCATATGATTAAAATTTTGGATCCAAAATATATATCTTGGTATCATGAACGCATGTTTTCCTTTTATATATTAAATAAAAAATACAAAATTGAGATATTACAAGAATTATGGCATCAATTTTCAAACAGTCATATAGATTACCATGATAAAAAACCCATATCTCAAGATATTCCTGAAAATCTAATAAGTTTATTCAAAGAAAATTCTGGATGTGAATTTTTAAAAAAACTCATTTGTAACTATTCTACTTTTCTAGAATTGAATAATCCCAAATTTACGCCAGGTATAGGTTCTTATTTTATTGACGGGCAAAAATATTCATATGACTCAAGATTATACTCAAAACAACTATTATTTTTTAACGAAGCTAAAAACGCAAAAAATATATTATTAGTAGGAAACTATATGGCACACAATTTATTTATAGTCGCCCTTGCAAATCCTAATTCACATATAACATGTTTCGAAACGAACTACATTAATGAGCAGATATTTTTATTACAAAATAAGTTTAATTTAAATATAAATTTTTACGTTAAAAGTAAAATAGTAAATATATTTCAAAGTTTCGACCTTGTGCATATATGCCAACAACACCCAACAAGAGAATATTTAAACGATTATATCGATGTTTGTATTTTGAAAACTACAAATGATAAGATAAAGTTTATTATCGATGATTATGATGCTTATCCTCTAAAAATTATTGAACAAATTTCTACAAATAATCCTCATTGCTCTATTGTAAATACACAATATGCTGATTGTATATATCGTAATTGCTGTTTGGAGATATTCATAAATAAAACGGAACAACAAAATCAAATAAAAACAATTATATGCAAAAATGAAAGTAATTTTAAAAAAGATCTAAATATAAGTAATAATAAAAAATATGTTCTGTTATACGATGATGATAGTGGTGCTTTTAAAGATGACCTTGTAAAATTAATAATATCGATAAAAAAATTCAGTGATTTCGAGATTATTGTTTTCCATAGAAATGATTTTAGAGAAGAATTTGTTGAGAAAAATAAAAATATTTTAAATCAATATAGAGGAGGAGGATATTGGTTGTGGAAACCATATATTATAAATGAAACTTTAAAACGATTGAGGACTGGCGATTTACTCTTTTATGTTGATTCCAAATATTATTTTACAGAGAATTTTACAGATCTATATAAAGATATTTTTAATGTTGATAACAATCTACTGTTATGGAAAAATAAACCGAACGAGTCGTCATATTTTTTGAAAAATTGGTGTAAAAGAGATGTTGTTCAAAAATATAATATGGAAGATGGTGTCTACAATAAAAATGTCGAGGCTTGTTGGGCTGGAGCTATCCTTTTAAAGAAAAACAGTTTCACAGATATTTTTGTAAACGAGTGGTTAGGTATGTGCTGTTGTGATGATATTACAGATCGTCCAAGTTTTGGGGGGAATACTAGTGATTTTATAGACCATCGTCACGATCAAAGCTTACTAAGTATACTTGTGCACAAATACAATATCAACTTACACACATTTGAAAAAAAATATTTACAGAATGTAAGAATCCCATACTAATTTTATTCAGTTCAATCGATATCGAAACAAACACTAAATGAACAAAGAAGATTTAACTTTACATAATCCACTTGGACATGATTTGGGTTTCGAAGGATGTTCTAAAGAACCAGCGGTTTTACAATGTTTTATGTTGGGATATATGGAGTATGAATTCATTCTTCGAAGTTGAGTGTGTTTATCTTGCATTTCATTATCAGGTAAAAAAACAAAACCATTTTGAGAGGGATATATATATCTTTTATCATTTTTTACATTGTTAGAACAATCGCATTTGTTTAACGGATTGTCTGGTTTATCAAGACACTTTTTACAACCTTCCTCTAAATCAAAACGACTGTGTAGAAATATTTTATTTTTTTCAGGTTTTTCAACTAACCCGTAAGGATATAAAATATTGGTAAGTTCTTTACATTCGTAAATTGTACAAATATCTTTACATTCTTTACAGTGTTTCATATGCGATACCATGGTTTGATAAAATATAAAACTTGTATTTGCGTCGTAAAGGCTGGTAGGAACTTGTATTTCTGGGCAATATGTTTTTATATATTTATAATAAGTTTGTGTTATCAATAAAAACTGGTTGTAATTTATAAAAAAAGGCAGTTTATTGGGGATCCCTGGTTTTGATTTTATATTTTTTATAATTTCAATTCCACTTTTTTTTCTCATATAATCATTAAAATTTATATCCATAGGATTAGCAAACACGCGTTTAGACGTCATCTATATATAAAACAATTATTATTAATTGTTTCATATTTTTCTTTATGGGGTTTATTTTATTCACCTATTTTTACCATGCCTTACTCGCATCGTCGTCGTCTTCGTCATCCTCATGTAATACCTGTAATATATCTTTTGTCAAACCAGAGTTCACTGAACTGTCGTCGTTATTGAAAAAAGAAGGTTTGATTTTTTTATTTTTTAGAGGTACCTCATTTTTACTGTAGGGGGCTGGTATAGAATGATCATCGTTAGTGTAAGAATTTCTATAACTAGGAATGTTAGTATGATAATGGAAGACCGCTGAAATCGTGATTTCTAATGAGGGAGAATAATATACGTAATCGATAATGAACTTCACGTTAGCATTATGATCTGGGTCTCCAGTATGTATAATTTGGCCAGTTGTCTCTAAGCCCAATAGAACCTGATCCCAGCTTAAAGATTGCTGAGTTCCACAACTACTCGCTAAAGAAGGATTGCTGTATAATTCCTTAGTTAATTGGATCTTCTTTTGTGCAGAAATTGTATTTTCAGATATGTTATACTTGTTGCTGTAAGCTTTTAAGCACTGGTTATACAAGTTCCATTTAAATACTAAATTATCGGTTGTCTTATAAGATTGTGCTAATAATGACAATGGCTTAAACGATTTATCTGCTTGGTTGATTACGAAATCGCCTCCCAGAGAAGAATAAAAACAATGCACAAAATCGACATAGGATAAATCGTGTCCAATCAATTCTGTAACTAAATCGACGTTGTCTGGAGAAACGCGAATGTTGCTTAATGTTGCAATAGAAATAGATGCTTCGGTAGAGGTGTGACTAACTGACGAAATACTTTGATTAATTGACGAATTGCAATTAATTTTTAACGCGCTATCACTAGACATTTATATATACTATAAAGAAAATATTTATAATTACATATTTTAAAAATGGAAAAAATTCTACAAGATTACAATGTAAAATCATTTACTATTATAAATGATAGTCATTGTAGAAAAAATCCTATAAACAATCAATTAAATTGTATCTATGTCATAAACTTAAAAAGGGATAAAATACGAAGAAACTACGTTCTACGCATCATGAAAAAAATGCAACTTAATTTTACATTAGTTGTAGTTGAAAAGACAACTGAAGAAACATACATTTTGTTAAACAAAGATGAGTCTCTCAGTAAAGAAGAGGTCGGGTGTAGTTTGAGCCATATGTGGTGTTTAAAAGATTCAATCTCTAAAAGTCATCCCTATTGCATTATTTTCGAAGACGACATTATTTTTCACAAGAACTTTACACATTTGTTCCTAGATTTAGACATTGCGAATAAAAAATACGATTTTTTATTGTTAGGAGCATGTGATTTTAGTTTTTCTAAAGTAAATTCTAATAATGTAAAAGACAAATTATATGTGCCCGATAAAAATGCAGAACGTGTATATGGTGCGCATTCTAACCTATACTCTTTGACAGGTGCTAAAAAGATGTTTGAATCAAAAATATACAATTTTTCTTTTTTCGACAAAGATTATCATTCAATTTTTGACTTCTTTCCAGATACATCATTTATTTGTTCCCCTAATTTAGTAGTCACTGATATAAGCACCACGAATTTACAACACGAATACCCGTTTTTTAGTAAGGCTGAAGAAAATTATTACAACAAATGCTTTGTTAATTTCTCCTTTCAAGACTACCACTTTATTTATCTTGATATACTTTTAAAAAATCCCCATATAAAAATAGAACCCAACGATACATATCAATCTTATATAGACAAAATACTATATAGACATTTTTATAATGAAGAAAAATCAACCAATGTGAAAAAGCGGCTCCAATTTGATTTTTTTACCATTCAGGATCTTAAAAAAATCATGAATTCATAAATGAGAAAGGGTGTAAAACGTAATAATTATTTAACATCATATTTCTAACATTTAATCGTCCCAAATACTCTTTCCAAAAAATGAATAGGAGAATTACTCGCGTTGATGCTATTGTTCTCATATAAATTATTTATCAAATAACTTTTATAATTCTTTTTCATAAATTGCAACGTTTTATTTACCGCGGCCGATGTACTATAAAATACAGTACCTCCCACAAAACTATGTGTAATATGAATATCTAACAAATGTCGCAATTTCAATTCGTTATTAAAGATGTCGTCGTCTGCTTTTATATAATAGTCAGGATGGCCTATACAATTGCTGTTTTTATGTTTATTCAACAATAATTTTTCTAACGGAACAGATAATAAATAATTGGTTAGATCCAGATAAGCGCCTAAAATACTTTTTGTTTGGAGCTTTATTATATGTTTGAAATCATTTCTCTTCATAATATCATCATACATTAACATGGTAGGGGTAATATCAGTGCCGCATTCTTTACATTCGTAAACCGCATAAAACTCAAAATTATCTTTTATTTTATCTTTCATTTTTTCAACAACATTACTATTTAAATTAAAACAAAAAGACACGTTAAATCGTTGTATTCTTTTATAGAACACAATTTTATTTATCAAATCATGCCCGCGTTCTTCATTTCCTATAAATACCAATAATAACAATGGTATTTTTTCGTTCAAATTATAATAACGATTTTTAATTAGAATCTTAGACAAGTCGTCAAAGGTAGACTGATATAAAAAGTTTTCAACAAATACATTGGATCTATAAATGGTTAAATTGTGCATAATAAAGAGTTCATTCAAAAACGTGTAAAATTTAATATTTGGGAAAATATTTATCAATTGTTTGGGGTGATAAATAAAACCGTCCATTCCTATCAACTGTATGTATTTTATAATGTCATAGTTATTATCCATAGATAAATTGTTTACTTTGTTACAAAAGTATAAATCCACATCAAATGCATTTTTAATAGTATTTGTCTTATTGTAACTCTCGTCTAATTGACAGAATTTCAAATATAGTTTTATATCACTTTGAACGGTGTAAGAAGAATATCCAAATGTAGTTTTTAGTTTATTTTTCCAATTGCTGTTAGATATCCAAAATTTGTGACCGCCCAAACTATCTTCGTTGAAAATTGACTCGCTCGAAAATAGAGTAGCAGTTTCATGATCTGCAATATTTCCAATGGCTAATTCTTGCGCATTTTTTGAGTAATATACATCTTCGGGAGGAAACGACAATTTTTGTTTGTCCATATATTCTAATGTACAGCTGTTAAAAGTGGTTTGTTTCACATTTATTGTATTTAATATTTTAATCATTATCGATTTACTTCGAAGGCTAAACCCGCCGTTTCCTACAGAATTCGGGGTGTCGTTTTGATATTTGGGAAAGGGGGCTCCAATATAATCATAATGTAAAAACGGTTCTATGTTTTTATGAAACAAAATTGAATCTTCTTGATAAATCAATATTTTTTCACCGTGTAACATATTCCAAAAACTCAAACTGGTTAAAAATTTACTATATTGAGAAGGCAGCATGTTGTCTACATTTACCTTTATGATATTTATATTTGAAGAAATCTTGCTACATATATCAGTGATTATTTCATGGTTCGAATTTCCACATATAACCGTGTAAGCCCACTTATCGCCCAATTTAAGTATACAATTGCGAATCAAAAATTCTAAATGAGGAAAGGGACGAAATTCTACGAGAACTGCTTCATAAAAACTCTTGGTGGGGATTTTGGGCAATTCTATATTTTTTATAAAATCATTGTATTTAAAACATATATATCTAAAATAATTTGTATTGTCTGCTACCAAATCCTGTTTCGTTATATTATATGTTTTACAGAAATTTTTAATAATATTTTGTTTGTATTGTAATTTTTTACTCATTATTTTATTATATTACGAAATTATTAAATTAAATTTTACACGAATAATTTAGTATGATCTTTCACTGGGAATTTTATGTAAATAAATATGACGATTTAAAACAAAATAATAAAATACAAAACGAAAAAATAGCATATGAACATTGGTGCAATCACGGTAAGAAAGAACAACGAATTTTTAATGATATTCCGATTTTGTTCAATTGGAAAAATTACATTAAAATGAACGAAGACCTACAAAACATAAATAACGAAGAAGACGCTTGGAAACATTTTTTATATTATGCGAAAAAGGAAAAACGCAATATAAGACATCTTGATCATTTAAAGAGATATTGTTTGTAAAAATTTTATATTGACTTATATAATGGAGACTCTTTTAGTAACAGGTGGAAGTGGACTAGTAGGAAGTGCAATTCGCAGTATTTCCAAAGATTATAACTACGATTTTGTTTTTCTATCTTCCAAAGATTGTAATTTATTAAGCATGAGTGAAACAACTGTAATGTTCGAAAAATATAAGCCAACTTTTGTCATTCATTTAGCTGGACACGTTGGTGGATTATATAGAAATATGAATAATAAAGTAGAAATGTTAGAAAAAAATGTAATGATCAATTTCAATGTAATTAAATGTTGTCATGATTACAAAGTTAAGAAATTGGTTGCCTGTTTATCTACATGTATTTTTCCAGATGCAATTACCTATCCAATTGATGAATCTATGTTACATAATGGCGCGCCTCATTTTTCAAATGACGCTTATGCTTATGCAAAACGAATGATAGAAATTCATTGTCGCGCTTACCGAGAGAATTTCGGAGATAATTTTATTTGTGTCACTCCTACCAATATATATGGTCCTAATGATAATTTTGATTTAGAAAATGGACATGTTTTACCTTCGTTAATTCATAAATGTTATCTCGCAAAGGACGAAAATGTGGATTTTATTGTTCGCGGATCAGGAAGTCCGCTAAGACAGTTTATTTTCTCAGAAGATTTGGCCAAATTAATTATGATTGTTTTGGAAAAATATAACGAAGATAATATTATCTTATCGGTTCCAGAAGATCAGGAAAAAAGTATCGAAGCTGTCTCCCGAATTATATCAAAAACATTTGATTATGAATCTAGAATTAAATTTGACACAAGTTATAGCGACGGACAACATAAAAAGACAGTATCTGCAAAAAAATTGATGAGCCTGGTTGGCGATTTTCAATTCACAAGTTTGGAAGAGGGTATTCGACAAACAGTTTACTGGTTTGTATCCCAGAAAAAAAAAAGAGTAGAATAAATAAAAATATGTCCTAATAATATAAATGAAAATTTTGGTATATGGAAGCAATGGTTGGATAGGAAATCAATTTATAAATATTTTAGAAAAAAACGAAGTTGTTTTTTTTTGTGGTAAATCTAGAGTAGATGAATTAGATAGTTTATCAAAAGAAATCGAAGAAATTAAGCCAACTCATATAGTTTCCTTCATTGGGAGAACTCATGGAAAAACAGAAAATAAAATTTATACAACCATTGATTATTTAGAACAAGAGGGTAAATTAACCGAAAATGTTCGAGATAATTTATTCTCACCATTGTTGTTAGCATTTATATGCACAAATAAGGGAGTTCATTATACTTATTTGGGGACAGGTTGTATTTTTAAATTTGATGAAAAACATCCATTCGGCTTGGAAGAAAATGGGTTTCATGAGGATTCTCTTCCCAATTTTTTTGGATCTTCTTATTCGATTGTTAAGGGGTTTACCGATCGTTTTATGCACTTATATAAAGATAATGTCTTGAATTTACGGATTCGTATGCCAATTACTGGTGAAAAAAATGGTAGAAATTTCATTACTAAAATCGTGAATTATGAAAAAGTTTGCTCTGTTCCAAATTCTATGACAGTTCTACCCGAATTATTAGTTTATGTGCTAGATATGATGAAACAAAAAATATCAGGGACAGTAAACTTAACAAATCCTGGATTGATAAGCCACAATGAAATATTAGAGATGTACAAAGAGATCGTTGATCCATCTTTTACATGGAAAAATTTTTCCATAGAAGAACAGCGTAAAATTCTAGCAGCAGATCGATCGAACAACTATATGGATACGCATAAATTCGAAGAATTATATCCCCAAGTGTCTAACATTAAAGATTCTGTGAAAAAATGTCTTGTTGAATACAAGATCGGTCATGACAAAGAAGTAAATTTATTAATCACTGGGGGGTGTGGATTTATAGGTAGTAATTTCATTAATTACTATTTTGATAAAAATAAAGTAAATAAAATTATTAATTTGGACGCAATGTATTATTGCGCAAGCGAATCTAACGTTTACAAACACATTCGCGATGATCCAAATTACGTATTTATTAATGGTAATCTATGTGATGCAAATTTGATAACAGAATCTCTACAAAAACATCATATTACTCACGTTATTCATTTTGCAGCTCAATCCCATGTTCAAAATTCATTCGAAGATTCTATAAAATTTACGAATGATAATATATTAGGAACTCATACTTTATTGGAATGTTGTAGAAAATATAAACATATTAAAAAGTTTATCCACGTTTCTACAGATGAAGTATACGGGGAATCCATGAATCATGTCGATGAGACACACAAAACTGAACACTCTGTTTTATGCCCCACTAATCCTTATGCAGCTACAAAGGCGGGTGCAGAATTAATTGCACAATCTTATAATCATTCTTATAAAATGCCTATCATTATTACACGTGGAAACAATGTGTATGGAAGAAATCAATATCCTGAAAAACTAATACCAAAATTTGTTCAATTATTAAAAGAAAATAAAAAGGTTACCATACAGGGAGCGGGTAATTCGGTTCGGGCATTTCTTCACGCATATGATACAGCGAAAGCATTCGAAACAATTCTAGAAAAGGGGGAAGTCGGTGAAATTTATAACATTGGATGTGATGAGGGCATGGAATATTCAGTATTAGAAATTGCTCATTTATTAATTAAAATGATACATCATACAGAAAAATATGAAGACTGGATTGAATATGTTGAAGACCGCCCTTACAATGACATGAGATACTATATCAGTAATCAAAAGCTAAAAGATTTGGGGTGGAATATTGATATTGATTTACTTACAGGTTTAAATGATCTCATTCATCAAGATTATAAAATTAATCTCATTGATCTTTACAAAATAGAAAACGTCCCGAACAAGTTAAATTTTTTTGGGGATTGGATAAATGATGTTGATAAATTACAAAATGATTTTTCCAATGCCAAGCCATTTGAACATATAATTATACCTAATTTTTTTAGCAAAGAATATGCTGAATTATTGTATAAAACCTTCCCTGAAGATATTGATAATGGAAAGTGGTATAAATATTTAAATCCGATTGAGGTTAAATATGCATTTGATGACATTCAACAACTACAGCCCGACGTTAAAAATGCGTTTCATCTTCTTTCTACAAAAGAAATTACAGAAAAAATTGCTAGCTTAACCAACATCCCTAATTTGGAATACGATCCATATTTACACGGTGCTGGATTACATCTACATCCTAGAAACGGACGTTTACACGTTCATTTGGATTATGAAAAACACCCACATTTAAACAAAGAAAGACGACTGAATATCATTCTTTACTTGAATAAAGATTGGAAAAAAGAATGGAATGGACAAACCGAATTGTGGGATAAAACAATGGAAAAATGTGTTGTGAAGAGTGAGGTTGTATTTAATACAGCAATTCTTTTTAAAACCAATGAAATATCTTGGCACGGTTTACCTGAGAAAATACAATGTCCTGAAGGAACATTTCGAAAAACATTAGCCTATTATTACATAAGTCCTATGGAAAGTGAAGCGAGTTCTGAGAAAATTGGCAACGATGGAACTGGATACAGATCCAAAGCAACATTTATAAAAAGACCCGAAGATCCTTTCTGTGAAAAAATTGATAATTTATATAAAATACGCCCACATCGACTTATCACAAATGCAGATTTGGACAAGTTAGGTATTACAATGAAAGAGGAGTAAAAAGATAAATAAAATAATATTATATCCATAAATCAAATAATTATTTATATCGAATGTGGGCTAATTCGATGTAAAGTATAAATATAAAATATATTCGTATTTTATATCTAATTCATGGTATTTATTAGTTTAGGATTTGCTTGTCGTGTTCGTGAATCAATTGACAGATTTAATAGTTTCCGTGTCGAAACTAATTTTTTTGATTGGTTATTAACTAATTTTTCTACCGTCCTATACGTAATGCAAAATATCGACCAACCAGATAAATTTTTAACAGCTGAAAAATTTGTTAAAAAGGGGGCCTATGCAAATAATTTAACTCACTTTACAGTAGATCATAATCAACTCTATTTGTCATCTTTACATGATTTCCCATCCACTATGGATTATTTTGCGTATATGCCATCCTTTTTAGAAAAATATAGACGAAGATTAGAGAGACTAAAACACATTATTGTTACAAGTCAAGAAACTATACAATTTATGCACATGATTGCATTTCCATCTACCATTCCTTCGACTGAAAGTATATATTATTTTGTTATGGCGATAAAAAAAATGAATGAAAATTGCAAATATTACTTGCATCTCCTAATTCCACCCGATTTACATAATTATGCGAACCAGATTAATAGTTTGGTTATTTGTCCAAATATTAAAATACATTACATGTATTCTATCCATAAAGATGTAGCAATGAACGAACAAAGATTAGATTTAAACTGGAATGATGTTTATAAAAATATTTCTGTTTTCTATAAATAATTACTTTTGTAAGAAATGTTTATGAACTATATCAAATAGTCCATTTAAAAAGGTTTCCATCATAAAGGGCGTTTTATCCATATTTTTCAAATACTCGTGCGCTTTTAACAATTTTTGACTATCGATCAAAGAATGCACTTCGTCCAAATGATTATAATACAATGGATAATTTTCTCCCAAATAATCTGTTACCCCTTCTATTTTATTTATAATTATCGGCGTGTTTCTAACAATACATTCTAACACTGTATTATTAGCAGCAGCATCAAATAAATTTACAAAAACAATATTTTTACTGAGTAAATCATCATACTCTTCAAATGTTTCAGTATAGTGCATTACTACATTTTTACTCATTTTATCTCTGTCAATTTTCAAGTATTCTATTTCTTTATCTAACAAATCTTCCATCTTTTTAAAATTTTTACTTCCTGTCAGCCACATTTTATTGCAATCTAATTTATCTAACAAATATATACTCGTAATTTTTCTTAATTGCTGTCCTATTTGGAGTAAAATTTTGTTATTGTTAAAAATAAATGAATCCATATTGAAGAGAGGGATATTATTAGTTGTTACGGGGTGTTTTAACGTGTAAATTTGTACATTCAATTCAAGATCGCAGTGTATTTTCTTATGAAGGTAGTTTGAAAGGTAAGGCGATAGACTAATAATAAATTCACATCGGTATAATGATTTTATAAAATTCATGTTTTTAAACATATGTTCTATATTCACAATGTCTAGGTATTTTGGAGTAATCGGAGTGCAATGAATAATCCCGCACCATTTATTTTTACATTCAAATTCTGTATTCCATAAGAATTGCTTTTCCATAACATCAAAAAAGTCAACATTTGATTTTTTCGAAAAAAGGTGATTGTTTTCTAGCATTTCTAAAACATCTTTCCAACCACCCCGATGTTCTAAAAAAGACACGTCGTAATTGGGTTTAAATTGGAAAATATTATCCGTATAAAACCGTTTTTTCCATTTTTTATCTGTATACCAGAAATTGTGTCCTGCAAAACTATTTGGATTGAAAATACTTTCGGTAGAAAATTTACTAGCATTTTTTCTGTCAGCTAAAATTCCAATATTAAAATCTTCCATATTTTTTGTAAAATATACATCTTCGGGTGGAATAAAAGAGTTTGTATTTTTCATATAGTCTATCGTACAAGAGTTGAAAACGGTGTGTTCAATACTCTTTGTTTTAATAATTTTTTTCATGATTTCTTTTGTTCGTAGAGAAATACCGCCATTTCCTACTCCCGAGCGATTATCATTTTTATCCTCCGTCCAAGGCGCGCCAATATAATCAAAATATAAAAAGTCTTCTACATTTCTTTTGAAAACTATTGCATCTTCTTGGTAAATTAATATTTTTTTACCTTCTAATAAATCCCAAAATGGCAATGAAGCTAAGAATTTACTATATTCGGATGGCCATAAATTGTCGTAATTTGTTCGAATTATCTTTATTTTGGGAGAAATTTGTTTACACATATTTACCATAAAATCGTAGTTCAAGTTTCCACAGATCACGGTTTGACACCAGTCTTTTCCCAATTTAATAATATTATTTCGAATAATAAATTCGAGATGAGGGAAACACCGATATTCAATATTTACAGCTTCTTTATCACTGACCTCTAAAAAATCTGGCAGCGTTACATTTCGAATATAATTAATGTATTTAAAACACAGATATCGAAATTGTATTTTTGAATCATTTTTAAAACTAGATAGAGAAGTGTTATAGAGATGTAAAAATTGCGGCAACATTTTTTCTGTTTTAAAAATAACATCTGTTTCCACAATAGGATAAAGTATTACCTGTTTTTTATTTTCTACAGTTGACATTTTATTATAGGGTCTGCCTTCATAATAGCCATGATGTTCGTAATGATACGTTGCGTGAATTTCATCGGTTTCGTGTAAATCTGTATTTAATTCTAGATATTCGATATAATTAAAATCGGGAGGAACAATTTTATATCTTCTATTTTCCTGAACCCCGTGATTTTTATAATGCTCCATAGCATCTTCATCACTAAGTTCTCTCAAATCTTCATTAAATAATTTATATGTAGAAACCCTGAAATCGTGAGGAAGAGTTTCCATATTTGATATCTATATTTATATAAATATAGATATTATTGTTAACTATAAAATACATATAAAATATAAAAATATTATCATGTTTCGTGACTTTATGTCATTTTTTTATTTGTTTTGCTACATGCGATTTCTCTAAACCCTACCAAAATCATCTTCATAACGGATAATATCATCTTCCCCTAGATAATCTCCAATCTGTGTCTCTGTAAATTCTAATAGATCTTCGCCAATATTTTCAATTCGATGTAACGTTTTTAAAGGAATGTAAATATGTTGATCTTTTTGTAAAATAATTTCGTCTGTTCCTAGAGTAACCTTTGCCGATCCCCTTACCATAACCCAATGTTCGCTTCTATAATTATGTGATTGTAGCGATAGTCTTTTTCCAGGATAAACTGCGATGCGCTTTACCTTGAACCCGTTGGTGTCATTACCTTCGACGTTTTTATACCATCCCCACGGACGAAACACTGTTTTGTGGAAATATACCTCTTCGCGATTTTCTTTTTTCAATTTTTCAACTATTTTTTTCACGTCTTGACTCTGGTCTTTATTACATATTAAAACAGCGTCGTCACTATTTATAATAATTAAATTATTTACTCCGATGGTAGAGACAATTCCTCTTTCACTTTCTATATAGCAGTTACTCGTATCGAAAGTTAGAATGTCGCCCTTTACTATATTATTATCATCTGTCGTTCGTGTTTTGCTTAATTCATTGTAAAGCGCTGAAAAAGAGCCGATATCATTCCAATGTCCATCGTACAGAAATGTTTTTTTGGATATTTGAATATCATTGTCGTTGCATAAAGGCTCAATGATTGCATAATCGACCGAAATAGAAATACATTTTGAAAATGTTTGATCGTTTAATAAAATAGAAGGCGAGTCTAGTGAAGATGTAGAAAGCGTATTCTCGCAACAATCTAAAATGTCGGGAGCATATTTTCTAAAACATTCAATCATATTTTTATTTTTAAACGCAAAAATACCAGCATTCCATAAATAGCCACCCTCATCGAAATATTTTTTCGCAGTTTCAAAATTGGGTTTTTCAACAAATTGTATGGTATTCGATTCTGTATCTGTTTTAATATAACCATATGCAGTTTCTATATGCGTAGGTCTTATCCCAAAAGTTACAATCGATTTTTCGAGATAAGGTAATGATTCTAAATAGCAGTTTACAAAAATATCATCGTCGAATATATGATCGCAGGGCATGATCATTGTATTGTCGTCGATATTTCCAAGTAAAGATGCTATACATATTGCCGGAGCAGAATCTCGACCCTTTGGTTCGCTTATAACTTGAATTGGCAACAATACATTCAATTCGCGAAGTTGTAATTCTACAATATGAGCATGATCTTTGTTACAAATAACGATAATCTTATCATTGGGATTTGATATTTGTCTATTTATTTTTTGAACGCGCAATACTGTATTTTGCAACATAGTGTATTCATTTGTCATTTTTAAAAATTGTTTAGGAAGTTTTTCCCTAGACTTAGGCCATAATCGAGATCCAGATCCTCCTGACAAAATCACAAACTTCATGGCTATATATATAATATATAATTTCGAATAATAACAGAAAAATATATTCTAATATTACAATATGATACTGCTTAGTAAAAAAAATAATAATTATTATGATTTTGACGTAGAATTGTACTGTACATATTATCCAGAATTGATAAAACAAGGATACAAAACAAAGGATCAATTATGGTGGCATTATTTAAATATTGGAGAAGATACAGGTTTTCATTTTTACAGTTTACAAAAACGAAAAGAACATTTTGACAAATATAAAACATTTGACGAAGTAGTTTATAGCAAAAATTATCTTTACTTATGCGGCGAAGGATTAATAACCAAGGAAGAATTATGGTTACATTATCAAAATAAAGGAGAAGGGGGGGGGTATCAATATTTTCATATTAATGATCGTCGTAGAAATTTAGTTGAATTGAAAAAAAAGGAACTTATAAAAAATGGTCAACAAATTACCAATACTAAATGGAAAAATACTGTTTATTATTATATTGATGATACTTGTAAAAATCATATAAGAACAGGCATACAAGTGGTTTCCATTTATTTGGCCAAACAATTTTTAAAAAATAAAATATTTGAAATAAATTGCGTTTTTGTAAAATGGTCTCCAAAGATATCATCTCTAGTGCCTTGTAATCCTAAAGAAATTGATCATTTTTTAAATTATGGAGAATCTCAAAATGTAACCCCTGAAATTTATTATTCTGATTATAATCCCATCCATTTAAATCCTTCGCGGAATATAAAGGATTCTATATTTTTTTGTCCCGAGCTAACATTTTCTCAAAACAATGAAATTCCTAGTCTACTTAAGAATTATTTATTTGAACACAAGATTAAAAGTATATACATAGTTTATGATATCATTCCATTAGTTCTTCCAGATTATAACGCGATTGCGGATCAATTTAAAACTTATGTTCGAGAAAATTTAATTCATGCTAACAAACTTATAACTATATCAGAATTCACAAAAGGAGAGTTTTTATCTTACAGTAAAGAAAATAACATACATCACATTGAATTTCCAATAGTGAACGCGGTTCCTTTACCATATCAATACAGAGATTCGTGTCAAGATTTACCTCGGTTTGAAGAAAATACACATGATAAAGTGGTAAAAATTTTACTTCCTGGAACTATAGAACCTCGAAAACAACAAATGGTATTTATAAAATTGTTTAATAAATTTATTCTAGAAAATCCAGAAATCAATGTAGAATTGACGACATTTGGAAACGTGAATCAAATTTATAAGGAAGAACTGATGAAACAAATATCTTTATCAAACGGGAAAATACAATATTTAGGCACGATCGACAATGATATATTAGATAAATTATATAAAGACGCAACATTTCTTTGTTTTATTTCGAAATATGAGGGTTATGGATTTCCCATTTCGGAAAGTTTGTGGCATGGGACCCCAGTTCTTACGAGTGAATTTGGTTCTATGGATGAAGTCGCGAAAATTGGTGGATGCTTACGCATAAATACACTCGATGAGATGGAAATTTATGAGTCTTTTTCTCATTTAATTAAAAATCCTGTTTTGTTAGAAAAAATGAAAGATGAGATAAAAAATGCAACTTTTACAACATGGTTAGATTACGCAAAAAGAATATATGAGGAAATAATGAGTGAATTAAAATAATAGAAATATATAAAAAATGCCCAAAGAAATTAGAAATAGAACAACACCTTGTTATTTTTATGTTCTTAATATGAAAAAAAATCCAGACCGATATAAAAAAATTTCTTCGTCTTTAACTAAAATAGGATGCCCTTATGAAAGAATCGAGGCAGTTGATGGTTCAAAAATGGAAGATGACGAAGAAGCTTTACATATTTTAAAATACAGGGAAGAATTACATTATAGACATTTTGAATGTAGCACGTTCTCTCAAAAATGGAAATATGACGGAACAATAATGAATTCCTTTCCTGGGTTAAATATACACGGTCATCATGGAGCAAAGGGATTAATACTATCAAACATGAAAGCTTTTGAACGAGCAATAAACAATACAAATTTTTCATGGTATTGTATATTAGAAGACGATGGCAGTATAACTAACGAAATTTACCAAAAAATACTTTTTTTTTTAGAAAAAAATAAAGACGTAGATATTTTGTTGTTAGATGAAAGAGCCCAGGGCTGGGGCGGGAGTGCTGGTATTTTATATAATAAAAGAATATTACCTCGTGTAATGGAGGATTTGCATCCTTTATCAGACTTCTCCATTGACATGGAAAAAAACTATGGACAGGCAACTCTTTGGGACTGGAAATTATGGTGTTATATCAAAAATGCGGATTCCCCCAAAATTAATTTTGCAACTTTACCTTGCATCAAGTCAGGACTTTTTGGATCTACCATAAATTAAATTTTAATTGTATTGTAAATAGCAGGATATTTTTTATTCACTTCATTTACAGAATTGAAACCATGTTTTTGTAAATAAACGTGCATTTCATGACCAGCAGTCCCTCCGTCAGTTCCAGAGGGTAACATATGATGAACTTCGTATTTATAGTAAATCGCCGATTTAATATTAAAGTGTCCTAACAAATAATCAACCCCCCATGTATGTTTGTTATCGATGTCATTTATGGACATAAATTTATCAAAGCCTTTACTGTCGAGTAGTAAACAGAATAATTCTATATTATTCGCAAAAGCGAGAGTGTCCTCTGGTTTGTTTCGCATATAGTCCCAAGTCCCGCCTATAACCTTGGGTGAAAGAAATTCGATAGAATATTTTTCTTTTATCTCTATTAGATTTTTAATATTCCATTTGCAAATTCGAACATCATCTAAAATATACAAAATGTAATCATATGAAGGTATAGTATTATGATATGGATTCGTTTTCCATAATTCCACAAGTCTTCCTTTTTTTTTATGAATAAACATATTTTTTATAAAAGAAAACTCATTTATCATTTTTTCAATAGAACTACTATCTTCGTTATAACAATTTACAATTATATCAAATGGTTGTTGAAGATCATAATAAATGCAATACAAATTATGTCTTAGAATATCTAATTTGACATCTAAATGTGAATCGCCAATTGCCGCTAAATAATATAATAATTTTATCTTTCGTATCATGCTATAATTGAATTATAATAGTATGATATTTTTCTTTGTTTCAATCAAGCGATTATTTTAATAAGGCAATGTCCCAATCAATCATTTTTTTTACTAATTGTTTAAAAGAGATTTTAGGTTCCCAGCCGATAACTTTACGCGTTTCTGTAGAATCTCCATAAAGTAGATCCACCTCGGCAGGCCGATGTAATTTTTCATTTATCTTCACAATCGCAACATCGTTATGTAATAATACAGTATTTAAAGGATTTTCTTCGTCAATTTTCCACTCTACGTTTAAACCAGCATATTCGCATGTTAAATCGATAAATTCTTTCACCGTGTGTATTTCATTTGAACTGAGAACATATTCTCGAGGTTCCTCGCGATTTAACATAATCCAAACAGCCTCTACGAAATCTTCAGAGTCGCTCCAGTCACGAATGGCGCTAATATTTCCGAGTTCTAAGGGTTTTATAGGTAATCCATTATCAATTTCTTTTTTGATTCTCGCAATATTGGAACTGATTTTACGTGTTACAAATTCTTTACCTCTTCTTATGCCCTCATGATTAAATAAAATACAGTGAATGGCAAATAAATTATAACTTTCACGGTATACCTTCACAATATGTCGTGCAGCACACTTTGATGCGCCATAAGGGCTGCGGGGTTTTAAGGGGTGTTTTAAATCTTGAGGAGAATAATCGACATCTCCTAGCTCTTCGCTTGATCCAGCAGAGTAAAATCTGCATTTTGGATTAAATTCACGGATTGCTTCTAAAAAATACATTACGGATAATGTATTGGTCGTAAAGGTTTGAATTGGTGAATTCCAAGATTCTCCGACAAAACTTTGAGCTGCAAAATTTATAATAAAATCAGGGTTTATGCGTTTAACTGTGTTAAAAATGGACTGTTGATCTAATAAATCTAAATTAATCAATTCAAATCGCGCGTCTTCAATATCTTTAATATTGTCATGATTTGCTACAGAAAGACGTCGAATTGCTCCGTATATTTTACACGTTGTATTGGCTAATAAAAAACGAGTCATATTCGAACCGTCTTGTCCCGTAACACCAGTAATTAAAACTTTTTTAACGTCTTCCATTATGTTATATAATTATAATTTTATTTTTTATGTAAAAAATAAAATAAAAATTGTAATCTAAACTTATAAACTAATTTCTAAAACCTATTTGTAAATGGAGTAAAGTGAGTCATTAGAAATACAGAACATATTCAAATTATTTTTTAGCCAATGACAAAAAATATAATTATCGTTTTCTAAGTCAATTTCTCCTAAAAAGGAGTGGATATTTGTTCGCCATACAATTCCGTTATTTTCTAACGATCCCTTTTCAAAGTCACTTTCAAAAAACATCTTGTTTTTTTCATATATTTCATCTATTTTTTGTTCATCATATTTGTTGATTAATGTATAACTTGATAAAGCTATGTCGCATATGGGATGCTCGTTTAGATATTCAATCATTTCAAAAGAGTAATTTTTATCGAATGAACATTGAACTGGTAAAATAGTCGCATAAGTCGTTTGAATATTCTGCGAGACAATCGCCATTTGTTTTTCAAATGTTGACACTTCTTCGTATGTAACCATAAATCTAATATTGTCATGTAAATTAGAATAATTGTGAATTATATTCGCCATTTCACTCTTGGCATCTTCTTTTACAAAGAATAGGAGGTGTATATTTTCTAGTTTATTTTGGCATATAAAATTTTTTATAAATTCCTCTAATTCTAGTTCTTTTACATCATCGTCAATAAAAACGTTCCAAGTCAAAGCGTTTTGTCTATCATTTACAACTAATTTACTTAAATCGTATTGTATTTTTTTATTAAACGTTAACAATTCAATGTGTTTCTTATTCATTTGTTTCAAATAGGCATGTGTTTTTACAACTAAATCTAACAAAAAGCTCTCTTCTTTCAAAATAACTAAATCGCCTGGACTATCAAAAAACAACGGGTAATCTTTTCCCAAATACTCTTCAGCAGATTTAGTGCGTCGTAGAATAATTGGCGTGTTAAACTTTATACATTCTAAAACTGTATTGTTTGCAATACAATCCACAATATCTGCAAAGACACAGCAGTTTTTAAATAATTTTTCGTATCTGTCATTATTTATTTCATACTGAATATGAACACTCGACATATCGTTGTTTTTACAAATTGAATTATTGAATGGTTTTACGAAATCATTTTTTACCAATATAATTTTATCGAAGTCGGGAGGAGCTTCGAAATCGATAAAAGTTTTGAAATTGCGTAACCACCAACCGATATGGTATATCTTTTTTGTCTGTAAAAAACCACGTATATCGAAACATGAATCGTCGGGGGTAGTTAAATCAATCGGGTGATGTACAGAAAGGATTTTATCTTTAAATTCAGGGTAATTATTATAAATATATTCTTTGTGGTTGTTAGAAAGTGTATACAAGTAAACAAATTTTTCATGTAATTTGTGTTTATGGATTTCATTAAATACATTTTCGTTAAAATGAGTATTGTCTCCAAGAACCATTTCAGTTGAAATTCGTTTCTGTAATTTTTTATTATTCCATTGTAAAAATGGTGGATTATGGATAAAGGATATTAGTTTATAGTCGTTTGTTTCGATTTGATTTAAATACTCGGCATTAATCACTTTATTACCCCATACTAAAAATTTTTCGATCCAGTCATCCACAAATATTTTATGAATATATTGTTTTTCTTCAGTGTTTTTAAACCATTGAACTAAATTATTCATAACACCTTTCCATCCAAAATAATGCATGCCATATCTATCGTATTTCTGTTTAAAAAAAATATTATTGTGGTTTTCCAGTTGGTAATTATCATATTCTTTACACTCTTCTTCGTATAAATTATATGTTACTCTACCCTCTGGTTTACCGTGATTGATCCAATGATGCCATGCATTTTCCTTTGTTTTTATACCACCTTTTACAAGATCGCTATAATTTGATAAATACTGTTTCCAATTAAAATTTTCATAATCGTCGATTGGGGATTCATTTTTTTCCTCACTAGATAAACCAAAGTATGTTCTTCCTTCTTGTTTCCCGTGGTATATCCAATGATGCCATGCAAGTTCTTTAGTGTTCATTTCATCTTCTTGTAAATCGTCATAATTTGAAACATATTCTTTCCAATCAAATAAATCATATTCGTGAGTATTTAAACTGAAGTAATTGCGTCCCTCATGTTTCCCGTGATTGATCCAATGATACCATGCCATTTCTTTTGTATTTACCCCGTCTTTGAAAAGATCATCGTAATGCGATAAATATTCCTTCCAGTTAAATTGTTCCTCTTCGTCCGTATTAATACTAAAATACATTCTGCCTTCAAATTTACCATGATTGATCCAATGATGCCATGCCTTTTCTTTCGTATTTACACCATTTTTTTTTAAATCGTTGTAATTGGAAACATACTCTTCCCAATGAAATTCATCTAATTCCTTTGTGTTTAATGTAAAGTATGTACGTCCTTCGAATTTTCCGTGATTGGTCCAATGATACCAAGCTTCTTTCTGTGTTGTAATTCCAGCCTTGGCTAAATCTTTGTAATTCTTAATATATTGTTTCCAATCGAAATCTTCGTCCATATACTCACGAGTTTCCTTTTCTACAACATTTCCGTTTGTATCCTTTTCAGCATTTTTATTTTGTGCATCGTATTTTCTTCCCTCGTTCTTTCCATGATTCATCCAATGATACCATGCCTTTTCTTTGGTATTGATTCCAGAGTCTATTAAATCTTGATAGTTCTCAATATATTGTTTCCAGTCAAAATTTAATATTTCATAGGTTGAGCTATTGTCGTTATTCAATCGAGTATACTGCCAATTGTCATACACGCTTTCTATGTCTATTTTATTCGTTTTTTTTAGTTCTTTGATATGTTCAATATCTATAATTGCATCTACATCTACATCTACATCTACATCTACATCTACATCTACATCTACATATACATCTACATCTACATCTACATCTACATCTACATCTACATCTATAACAGTATAGGGCTCAATAATTGTGTCTAAATCTACGTCTAATTCACTTTCACGATCATTCATAATACCATCTATTGGAGATCTGTTTGGCTTCGAATTCGAATGCAAATAAATATATTCGTAGGTAATCTCTTCTTCATCATTGTCGATTAAATAAGAAAATTTTTGATCTGTAATGTCATTTAAAATTCCATTTGAATCATTTTCGACATTTACTTCTTCTATCAAGTCATTTGAAACTGATATATCTAAGCCATCTGCTACTATTTCATTATTATTAATATTATGTTCGTCAAAAGTTGGAATAAATGTAATTTCTATATTTCCACTTTCTATTTTTGCTTCTTCTACCACATTATTTGCAGCTAGTATATTATCTATATCTAACCTGTCATCAATTTCTATAATATTATCTTCGTCAAATGTTGAAATAAATGTAATTTCTAGATTTTCATTTTGAAATGGTGTTTTGTTTATTATATCCAACCCATTATCATTATAGTCAACGCCATCAACGTCGACATTTTCGTCGAAAGAAACAACCACGTCAGAATAAACACTGTTTAATTCTTCCGCTAAAATGGGCGAATTATCTGGAATACTCGAAGTTTCTAAATATATACTAGGAGTTATCACATCTTCTTCGAATTCTCGTTGTTCGCTTCCATCATCGCTACTATTGTCGATTTCTCTTATTTCATCTAACTCAATATTCCCGTAAGTTTCTTGTAAATTATTTTTTTTATCTTCTAAACTACTATCCAGGTTATCAAGAGAATTAATATCTATGCCACTTAAACTTCGTTTCAACATTTACTATATGAATATAAAATATTTAGTTTTTTTTGAATGAAAAATTATACATTTACAGAAATCCAGTTTGGAAATACAAAAATATCTCCATACCATGGATTTTTTATTTTTGGATAGTAAATGTGAGTCGAAAAAAAGGCGAAAAACCCAATTAACCAAGAAAATGTCCCACCAGACAATATAATATATTTACATGTGCTTGCAAACATAATCGTCTCTATTTCGCATTTGTCAATAACAATCAAGCCATACTTATGTATAAAATATTGACACAACTCATGTTGAATGGAGTCGCTCGAGATATATCCAGTAATAAAATTTGTTTTATTCAAAATATTTTCATAGTATTTCTTAATGTTTGAAAATGCATTTATCTTATCTTTCAAATCGCCCAATCGTATGTGAACAAATAAATCATTGTTATTATTGTATCGTTTTTTAAATATATTATTGTTTATAACACTTGTTCTATTATGAGGAATACAAAAATAAACATGTAGAAAATGAACAAATGTATAACTTTGAAACCAACTTTCGTTATTGATTGAAATATTATTCTCTTTTAATTTTTTTTCTTGTATAATATTTAAAAAATTTTCATCGGTTAGGCTAATAATTGACCCATTTGGATATTCGTTATCACCTACGTGTAAATAAATGCCTAATTTTTTGAATTGTTCATAATATTTATATTTACATTTTAGGTTTAATTTTAGAGACACAAAATGAAGAACCATGTTCACGAAGAATAAATTACCTAATCTACCGTTATGAATATTTGAGTTATTAAATAAAGAAGTAGGTCTATCCTCTCTCAACCCATGGTTTATCCAATGCTCCCACGCAGTTTTTTTGTCTATAATATTGTTAGACTTTAGGTCTTTGTTTACTATAATATATGTTTCCCAGTCAAAATTTTCAAAAGTAATATCCATTTTTATTTATTATTATAAAATATAATAAATAATATAAGTAATAAGTTATTTTATATTTATGAAAACGATTATTCATGTATGGACCCATAATTTTAATATAGATCAAAACCATGTAGACAAATACAATTATTTAAAAGAGACATACTTTTATTTCGGCTTGGGAGATCTTATTCGGTCTACTATAAAATTATATTATTTGTCTAAAAATATGAATTTTCGATTGATTGTAGACACTCAATTACACCCCATTTCTCATTTTTTGAAAAAAAGAGATCATGAATATAGCACCTATGTTTATGAAAATAAAGACAATATTGATTATGTATGCTATGGAGCAGTAGAGGACTATATTCATTCACATAAAGAAACTGATATCCTATTATTCTTAACAAATGACTTTTATGGAGGAGAAATTGATCTGGAGTGTAAAAATTTCATCAAACATATATTAACTCCTAATGAGGAATATCAGAAATTTATCCACTATAAAATTTCAAAAATACCTTATCCTACATTTAATATACTACATTATCGGGTTAACGACAATGAATTTTTAAATATTTCACAAGAAATCGTATACAACAATCACTTGCACCATTTGGAAAAATGTAAAGAATACAATGACGTACTCATTACAGATACCAAAAAATTAAAGCATTATTTTTATTTGAACGATCCTTGTCTTTTCATGTTTGATACAAAAATTTGTCATTTAGGATTGAGCAATGATATTGACGAGATAAGAGACACGCTATTCGAGTTTTTTTTACTTACTTATGCCTCTAAAATAAAAACATATTGTAAGATTCATGAAATATCAGGGTTTGTCTCTTGGATTAGTCGAATTTACGACGTTCCAGTAGAGAAAGTATAACATGGATATTTTTGTATAGAATAGAAATAATCCACTGTTTTTTGTAAAGATTTATCCAAAGGCGTAAATTCAAAATCTGGGAAGAGAGTTTCGAATTTAGTTAAATCGGGTGACATAATGTTTTTTAGAGAGTAGTCGTCTTGAATTTTCGTAAATTGTATATCCACTGTAGAGTTCATTATTTTTTTAATTTTTTGGGATAATTCTTCTAAAGTTAAAATGGTTTGTTTGTTTAAAATTAAAATGTTCCCTTCAATGTCATTCTGTTCTTGAGTACATGTGTCAATAATACGAATAATATCATTTATGTCTATCAAACAAAATGTTTTTTGTGGAAATGAATCGACGTTTACTTGCTCTTCGCCATGAATTCTTGCAATAAGTGAGGGCACTATTCTAGCGCCTTTATAAAAATGATCGTATGAACCGAATATATTTGGAAGAATTAAGCAAACTATTTTTAAAGACGTGTTCGGCGCTTTATTTAACAGTTTGACCTGATAATCCATAACATATTTAGACAACAAGTAACCATTATTCCCATTTATTAATTCAAAATCAAAGTGTTTTGAAACGTCGTCTTCACTATAATTTGATTTTATATTTTCATCAAATATACGGTAAGTAGAAAAAAGTATGAGTTTTTTGACATGGAACATATTGCAACACTCTAACACGTTCCCATTTAAAAGAACGTTTTTATTGAAAATATCTAATTGATCCATAGAACTATTTAATTGAGAGCTACCCACAATTCCTCCACAATGTATTACTATATCGGGTTTATACAGGTCAAAAAAATAAGATAATTTATCCTTTTCTAAAAAATCAACGTCGTTCCTTTCTAAATAATAAAAAGTTGTATTGTCTTTTTTAAATAAATTTTTCAAATTTTTACCAAAAAATCCACTCGTTCCCAAAATTAAAATTTTTTGCGAATTCATAATTTTATTATTATATACAATATAATAATGAAAGAAATATTAAACTTTAACGATTCCAGACAAAAGATGGCAGAAACAAACGTTATTATTTATGGAACAATACGAGATATTGAAAATGATTTCTTTACTTCATTTACAAACATTGATATTATTTGCAGCTACTTTAAAAACGCATACATTATTATTTTTGAAAATGACTCGAATGACAATACGCGAGAGTTGTTAGTTGAATGGTCAAAAAAGATAAGTTCTTTTAAAATTAAAAAACATATTATTTTAAAAGACGATTTAGATAAATTATATCCTCTTCGAGCACATCGTTTAGCTTATTGTAGAAATTGTATTCTTAATTATATTGCAGATAATAACTTACATCAATATTATAGCTATGCGTTGCATTGTGATTTAGATAATCGTTTTTGGTCTATAGATTTTGATAGTATTGTCAATTGTTTTCAATATGATTTGAATGATTGGGACGCAATGACGTGCGTCAATAAAAATAGATTATATTATGATTTTTGGGCGTTACGCTGTGAGAAATCGTGGTTTAATATAAACATTTTTTCATGCGATGCAAATAATATTGATTACAGTACAAAGGTGGGTGGATTTGAAACTTTGCTAAAAAATACGAGCGGACTTATTCCAACTACATCTAGTTTCAACGGACTAGGTATTTATAAATTAAGTTCTTTATTACCATGTAGATATAGTGCATATTATTATTGCAAAAAATGCGACAATAAAAACAGAGGGTGTTTGGAGGACAATGATCATGTTGGTCTTCATAAACAAATGATTCATAATCAATGCAATATCTTTATTAATAATAAAATGTGTATACAAACGCGCCCTGAAGATAGTATAACCTATGCGGATTTTATTACAAATATGAAAGAGTCTAGTGTAAAAACAATAAATAAAGACTTACTACCTTATCTATTGATAAAAAATAAAATAGATCAAACTGGAAAATGGATAATAACGAATATTAATGACGGCGAATCTGCAAATTTAATTACGAATTACTATAAAAACACATTGTATGCGTTTGATAAAAATGTGAACCCAAAATACATATATTTGAATAAAAATATAAAGGTTCTTCAAGGCGATTTTTATTCGAACCAGAACAATATTATAGAATCATATTCGAATGATAATGAATTTATTTCTTTTATTTATATTAATTGCAATTCTTATCAAACTACAAAAGAGGTTTTAGAAAGTTTTTATCCAAAAATGAAAGAGGATTGCGTTGTTATTTTTGAAAATATGATAAATTTTGAAGATTATATTTTATATTCATTCAAATCGTGGTATGAATTTACCCAAGAACATGAGATAGAATTCAAATGGCTTACGACAAATGGTGTTGAGGGGTCAATGGTTACAATTAAAATTTTGAAAAATCCTCAATTCAATAAAATGACTACGCATATTCATTATTCTTCTACTGATTACGAATGTTTTGATTGGATATTTTATAGCAATCATCATAAAGATTTAGCTCATATTAAAACAAAGGAAGAAGCATATATACATTGGAAAAATTATGGATTTTATGAAGGTCGTATCTGTCAACCAGAAAAAAAAACAAGCGCTGCAAATTATGTAGATGATCCTGAATTTCAAAATTTTGATTGGGAAGTTTATGTAGAATTAAATAGAGATTTAAAAGATAGTGGAGTAAGTACGAAGATGGATGCATATCATCATTGGAAAAATCACGGTATAAATGAAGGCAGATTGTATAAATTTGATTGGTGTACTTATGTTAAAAATTACAATTTATTAGGTAAAGGCATAGATAATAAAATGAAGGCGATTCGGTATTGGATAAAACACGGCAAACCAGAAGTAGATCCTGTAAAAATAGACTACGACAACGAATTATTTGATTGGAAATATTATGTTCATAACCACGATGATCTAAAACAGATTGATACTCAGGAGGGAGCGCGACATCATTGGGATAATTTCGGTAAAAATGAAGGTCGGTCGCCTCATAATTTTATTTGGACTAATTATTTATTAGCTAACAGTGATTTGGTAAAATCGGGAATTAACACCAAGACTTTAGCAACGCAACATTGGATCAATCACGGTAAATATGAAAATAGAAACATAAATTAGTTTTTTAATATAAAGTATTAATGTTATTTTGGATATAAGTAAATAAAGTAAATAAGGGTATAATAATTATATTTTGTATTATAAATAAAATGGATTGGATTACATTTGAAAATAATTTATCTCATTATCATTTTTTTACGATTGACAATAATAGCTCTAAAAATATAGTTTTGTTTGGTAATTGTCATATGGCTACCATCGGTTTCTTTTTAAATCAAATTACTAAAAAAAAATATAATATTCATATTATTATTTCTTGGTATTTTGACAAAGTTGGATTACAAAATTTCGATATGAAACAAATTAACAAAAAGATACGTAATTTAGTTCAAGATTGTGATGTTTTTCTGTATCACAGTCATATCAAAGATTATGGAGTACAGGCGACTACACTTCATCAACTTGTTTCCCCGATTTCTATTTCTTTACGTATTCCCAATATAAGATTAAACTATGACAGTGTAAACGAGAGCGACTATTTGAGATCTTTAGAAATTTTACATTATAATCTTGTAAATAGCGATTTTCCTGATTATGTAATGATTATAGAGGAAGGGCAAAAGGTTCATTTTTTTAATACACCTGAACACCCAACCCATTATTTATTATATTTGTTGTCGAAAAGCATTGATTTAAAGGTGCATTCTCAATATCCAAAAATATCTCTTGGAGATTATTACAATCAACAAAACAGAAACGACTATCAACAGATTTTGGATAAAGTCATATTACCTGGAAGAATTCGCATTAATGAAAGAATAAGTGGAATTACTGGTATTCCAATTAACGTAGATTTTTTTGACTAGGGCTTACCTTATTTTTTTCTTGTTTTATTATTATTTGTCTTCTTCTTTTGCGTCTTAGATAATTTAGTTCTAACAAATTTTTGAATACCGTTTTTATTTTGAAGAATTAAAGCAACAATGTTTTGATAAAAATAACGGAATTTTGATTTGTTTTGTTTCATTTCTTCAAAAGTAAACCATTTTATCTGTGTTTTCTCGAATATTTTAGTATCGCTAATAATTTTAGGATCCAATTTATCTTGCAAAAAACGCTGGTTATTATTATAATAAAAAACCAGTTTATCATCATATGGAATAGGGAAAATATGAGCCCTGTATGTAGAGTGTCCGTTTGACTTGTAATCAATATTGTAAGTTCCATATTTGGATAACATGCGTTTAATATCTTCAGGAGATCCTAAAAATCCAGTAAGTTCCTCACTTCCTTCCCTTATTGCAGTTTGTAGAAAAGTTTCACCATTATCCGTGCCCCCACCAAAGTCACTCCAACCAGGATTTTCATCTGTTTCTCTTTCTTTTCCAAATAAAAAGTAAATTTTATTTTTATAAATGGATATTGGTAATATACTGGCTCCCATGATTTTATAATAAATATATTATATATACTTATTATAATTTTTTCATATAATTCACATGAATGATATTTCGAGACAAACACGTAATACAAAGACTAAATATAGCCGTAAATCTGTAACGCGAAAACAAAAAAGTACAAATATAACTATCCTGAAAAATAAAACTCCAAAAGAAGTAAATGCACTCAGTAATGATATTTTCTTTAATTTAGAAAAATCGTCATCTTCGCATAAGAAGGAACGATTTTTGATAACTAAAGCTACTTCTTATTCGCCTACAATTAATGCCAATCTAATTACGTTGAAAACGATCAAACGCAGGGAATTGAGTGATTGTAATAATATGTTAGCATTTGAATTCAAAGAACCGTTGCATATTTTGGTGAATAATAAATGCATTCCTTATTATGAACGAGGTGCTAAACAATTGTTATTAAAGAACTTGGCGGCCAATAAACATGTTGACGTGAATACCATTGTTCCACCGATTCAATCTCAATCGAATTGCTGGTTCAATTCAATGTTTGTTGTGCTGTTTATTAGCGATAAAGGTCGTAAATTTTTCCATTTTTTTAGACAATTGATGATTGAAGGAAAACAAGCTGATGGAAATCTTATTCCTACTCATTTGCGTGATGCGTTTGCGGTTTTCAATTTTGCAATCGATGCATCGTTGACGGGAAATAAATTTGCGTATTTGTTAGATACAAATGTAATTATTGCCAAAATCTATGAAAATATTCCAGAAGATTATAAAAGAGACAACGTCTATATTAAAAATGTTGGGGAGCCTGGAAATCCTATGCTATATTATGCCAGTTTGATTACTTATTTGAACAACAAGTCTTTGGAATATTTGATAATTCCTGGAACTTCTGGTTGGAAAGAACAGATTCTGCAAAGTATGAATCAAATGGATAGCATTCCACACTTTATTATTTTGGAAATAAATGATGATGGATTAGATCATTCGGGAAATATAACAAACAAAGAGATAAAATTTAATGTTGGGAAAGCAAAGTATATACTAGATAGTTGTATAATAAGAGACATTGAAAAACAACACTTTTGTGCTCTACTCACATGTGAGAATAAAGAAATGGCTTATGATGGATTAAGTTTTAATCGAATTGTAAAAATGAAATGGAAACATAAAATAAATGACAATTTCAAATGGGAGTTTGATGGTTCTAACAATATAAATGGTAAACCGTTGCAGTGGAATTTTAGAAAAGGTTATCAAATGTTATTGTATTATCGCGTCTAATTAGCTATTTTTTGTAGAATGGCTTCTGCGATTTTTTTACCCCCGTTGGAGGAGGGCTCAATTTGATATACCAAATCACTCTCTTGATTTATTATATTTTGCAAGTAAATGATGTTAGATGATGGCATTAATTCTTCGACATTTTTATTCCACAGAGAGATATATTCATTGTAGGATTCGTATTTTGCGCTTGTTGGATAGTAAAGAGTTAGCAGATATAAGTTCGCACTAGGTAATCTAGTTATAATTGTAGCTATGAGTAATTTGTATTGCTCGATTAATTTGTGAATGTATATTTCACTCAAGGAATGGTTTAATAAATCATTCCCGCCGATAGATAAAAAGATATACGTTGTAGGTTGGTTCCATTCAAGAGGAATCTTATCTATTTGTGCAAATACATCTTGTAAAACAGCACCGTCTTGTGCCAAGGATGTGATTTGGGTTTCTGTTTGCGCGTTTAACATTTGCTCGATCGATTCATTTTCTTTTACATAATTACTATTGTTCAAGACGCTATCGCCTAACAAGACAATGTATTTTGGTTGTTGGGAAAATGCATCTTTTTTTGAAAAAAAATAATAAAAAATAATTAGAGAAGAGAAGAGAACTAACAAAATGCATAATATGATTGGGAAATAGTTATTTTTTAGTTTTTTATAAATCTTCTCATTTAGAGAAACGCTCATGTTATATTTTATAATATATTTATACAATAATAATATGGTTAGTTATTTAATAGTAGGCTGTGGATTGTCGGGCGTTGTAATTGCTGAAAGAATAGCAAATAAATTAAATAGAAAAGTTACTATTATTGAAAAAAGAGATCATATGGGAGGAAATTGTTATGATTATATTGAGAAAGAAACTAACATTCGAATAAATAAATATGGAGCACATTTATTTCATACGAATAATGAGGACGTGTGGAGATATGTAAATAAATTTGACAGATGGGTAAGATGGGAACACAAGGTATTAACACTTACAGATAATAAATTTGTTCCCATCCCTGTAAATATTACTACTATAAATGAATTATGTGAAGAAAATTTACAGAATGAAAGCGATGTAAATGAATGGTTAGAAAAAAATCAAATAAAATACGACGTTATAACTAATAGTGAAGAAATGGCTAAATCAAGAATAGGAAATAAATTATACGAAAAGTTAATAAAAGATTATACATTTAAACAATGGAATAAATATCCAGAAGAACTTGATAAATCAGTATTAGAAAGAATACCTATAAGACCAAATTTTGATACAAGATACTTTAATGATAAATATCAAGCGTTACCACATAAAGGATATACACATTTTTTTGAAAAAATACTTGATAATAAAAATATTGAAGTAAAACTAAACACAGATTATTTTGAACATGTTAAAAGTAATAAGTATGACGTAGTTATTTTTACGGGACCAATAGATTCATATTTTACCAATTTAGAAAAATTAGAGTATAGAAGTATAGATTTTAACATAGAAATAATAAAAAATGCGAATTATTTTCAGCCGAATTCTGTTGTAAATTACCCAAGTAAAGACATTCCTTACACGAGAATTGTAGAATATAAACATTTTTTAAATCAAAAATCAAATGATACTATTATTGTAAGCGAAAAAACGAATGACATTGGTGAACCATATTATCCAGTTCCAAATAAAAAAAATTTAGAGTTATACGAAAAATACAAAATTTTGGCGAAAAATGAAGAAAAAAACAATATATTTTTCGTAGGCAGATTAGCGAATTACAAATATTTTAATATGGATGAAGCAATCTTGAATAGTTTGAAATTTTTTACAGATGTTATCCAATACATTAGTTAAATCAAGAATTTGTATAGTAAACAATATTCGAACCATAATTGTCGTTGAATACTTGAATCGAGTAACTACCAGATTGATAGTTTTCTGTTAAATAAATAAAAATATATTCGCTGCTGATAAAAATAATATCCATCTCAGTTTTCCCAAAATAAACTTTGGAGAAATCTCGAAATTGGTTACCAAAAATATTGAGAATCGTTGCGTTTTTTTTTGGATCAAAGTAACTTGTTAGATTGGAAATTGCGGGTATAGAGAGAGGATAACTAGTTACAGTTTTCAACTTAGTGCATATTTTATTTGTATAACTAAATTGTATGGTCGACATTATATCTTTGTTATATTTTATTATATGCGTAAAATACAAATACAATAAAATAAAATGACAAATACAAATTCAAATCCAAAATCGGTGTTTATCCTATACGGATCTGAAAAAGGAAACGCAGAATACATTGCAAAAAGTCTTCAAACTACCATTGACGAGTCAAATTTATCAGTTTCGAATCAATGTATGGATCTAAATTCTGCAAAAATGGTAGATCTAAAAAACGAGTCGTTTTTGACAGTTATTATTTGCTCGACAACTGGGAACGGCGACACACCATGTAATGCAGATGCCTGGTGGCGCTCGATTAAGCTTCACTCTGTGTCAAAAGATAAATTTTCTGGGATGCCCTTTTGTGTCCTTGGGCTAGGCGACACAAACTACGACAAATTTTGTTATATGGGAAAATCTATAGATAAAAGACTGCATGAATTGGGAGGAATAAGATGCATAGATTTACATTGTGCTGATGAAGCTACTACTATGGAAGAAACTATTGAAAGTTGGAAAGACAAGCTAATTCATTTTTTAAGCACAAACCCCGTTTAGAATGAAACAATTATCATCATCTTTCATTTTTAATGAACCCTTTGTATAATATTTTCCAAAGTACGCAAATGTTACTCCCATAAATAATCCAATGATGAAACCAATTACTATTTGAAAAAAAGTATGGTTTTTATATTTATATCTTTGAAACATTGTGATAATAGATACCAATAGATATGTAAAAAAAAACCATAAATAAGAAGTGTTACGTAATGTGAAATAAATAAAACTGCAAGAAAATCCAACGCTTTGTGCATGTCCTGACGGCATTCCGTAACGATCCAGCGGAGCCCGTTTGTCCTTGGTTAAACCTAGGTCCAATAACAATATATCTTCTTTGGGTCGAGGATCTTTGAACATATTTTTTAAAATCAAATTTGCTACAATATTTGTTCCACTTCCTATCACGTAAACGCAAAGTAGAAGAGGTTTATTTAAAAGTAATAAAACAGAGAACACCATTAATATGAGAGGGCCAAATAATCCAATATAATCCATTATTTTTACACCTTGAATTATTTCATTATTTGCACCCTTCTCCATTATATATGTATTTGTTATAAAAAGAAATGCATAAAAGTAAAAAATATAAAAAGTATAAATAAAGGTAACAAAATACTGGTTTTAATATTGGTAAAGGTTTTCACTTATTAAAGTGATGCACCAATCAACACCGTGTAAATCGAGAACATATCCTCTGTCATCTAACAACTTAATATGCATTCTATCTATATCTACTGGACCAAAATAAATTCGTTTACTCTCTTGCAAACTACCGCTAAATTCTACGTACATTTCTCCCGTGTTCATTCCCTCGTGTTTTATCGGTATAAGAGCAAATGTATCTGACGTAGTCGGGGCTTTTCCTCGATATGTCGTATTACTTTCTCTATTTTTCATAATTTGATTGATCGTGTATATTTGTGCCTGCGTTAATGTTCTCGGTGCAGTAGGTAGTATTCTCGTTGTTTGGGTTTGAATATTTGTAACGATGTCTATATCTTCTTCTGGAGTCGTAATAAAACAATCTCTAGGCAATCCAGGGTTATAATAAGACGGCAATGGAAGTTTATTTGACAACTCCGTAATTGTAATTAAACCATTGTTTATGTGATTTTGATTATAATCATCTAATACCAATATTAAATACTTAGTTCCATACAAGTCCAATACTGAGACAGGAACATTTCCACCTGACAAAATTGGTTCAATCGGTAAACGAAACCCCATAAGCCACCCTAATGTATTGTCAAAGGAAAAGTTTTTAGACGTGCAATTGCTGCTGCATGTTTTCTCGCCTGTAAAATCAAAAAAGGTAAAATAAGGGTCAATTGTATCGTCAAAAGTATTATCGTCAGTTAATCCCACAATTGTATTTCCATTTGGATCTGTAAAACTGCTCAAGTTGATTTTAATTTTTCCATTAGATTTAGTATAACTCGCCGGCGAAGTCTCTGTAAACGTTCCTGTAAAATTGGCACTTTGAAACGCTGAGTTCAATTCACTTACAAATTCTGTAGGATTATAATTGCCAGGTGTCACTGTAATTTGAAAATAAGACCCCTGATTTGTAACCCAGAAACAAGTATTTCCATACATATCATCAATAGCATACCACGTGAAGGGTATTTGAATCGAATACAACCGTAAACTTACTACGTCAGTTAATGGATCCGATAAATCCAATGTATAATCTGTGGATAAACTATCGATTCCACCAGACGCCTGACGAAATTGGCTGTCTAGATTAATAAATCGACTTGTGATATTTTCTAAATTTGGGTTCAAAATATCTTGGGCTATTTTTGTATCAAACACATTATTGACGCCCAAGTGATCTCGATTCATGGGAACGTGATTGTTGTCGTATACATCTATTTTTTGAAAACGATCTGTAATTTTATCTTTCTGGACCTGATCACGTTGAGGTAACGCTTCATATTTATACCATTCATCGGTTTGTCGATTATCAGGCTGGTATTCCAAGGGCTCATTCCCCTTTTCATCTTGATCTACATATTGCAATAATTTGGTCTGCATGTTTTGGAAAAAAGAAACTAATGAATCATCGTTTTCATTTTGAAAACGTTCAATATATTCATTGGTTTTTTCTGTTACTGAGGCATCCGTCGGCTGATCTATCCCTAAAATAGTGAGTAGTTCTGGAATGGTATAATTATCTACATTTTTATCAATACTTGTCATTGAATTTATAATTCCTGTATATTATAAATCGTTTTCTTTAAATTTTTGTATAAATAATTGTTTGATTGCATCGCGAATGACAGATTCGTTGTAATTCCATTTGGTAAATAATTTGGGTGTAATTATTGAAATTCCCGATTGACGTTTTAAATGCGATTTGCCTTTAAACAGCATATTTTCAAGTATTCCTACTAATTCAGTATCGTAACGTTCTATTTGTTCTCTACTTACCCAATATTCTCCCTTGTAAATGTATCGATTATAGTTTTGATCTTTGTAAATGCCATATTTTTTATCCATTATTAACGAATTGCGGATAAGTCCAATACCCATAATTTGATTCCTGTCGTTATTCATTTCCACTACAAAAACAGAAGAACGCAGCGGATATTTTTCATGAATCTTTATTGTTACACCATATATAGCATTTATATTTTTGCGTTCGTTTATACATTCTTCTCTATAATGACGATTTTCTTCCCAGGTGATGTCATTAAAACGAGTTGATGCAAGGTAGAACATTTGTTAGATTCTTTCATCTAGAAGATTGAAAAATCAATTTTATTTTATTTATTTATTTTATTTTTGCGATATTTTATGTTTGTATAATATAACCAAAATGATATATAAAAAACATAATATGAGACGATCTGGTGCACGTAGGCAATCGGGTGCACATAGGCAATTATTAATGAATCGTTATAAAAAAACGATACAAATGCGCACCTATTACTTAAATCAATTTATAAATTATAAGAAAAACGAGATTTTAAAAGTAAGAGAATTGTTAAAAGAAAAACAATGGAATGAGATACATGACAGATCGAAACAAAACGGATATTATCTATTGGATAATGTCATCTCTAATGAATATGAAATAAAAAATGTAGATTTGGGAGATATTGACGAAAACGATGCAGATCGTTCTACGAAATATTTTGCACAGTGGTATACAAATATTATTTTGAAACAGATCAAAGAACAAAATGATCAAAAAGAAAGAATAGAACACGAAAAATCGATGGAAGAGCAACGGAAAAATAAAATTATTCTAAACTCTTCCCAAGATCGAATTTTGGTAATTATTTCATGCCATACTGAAAATCAAATGCGTTTTACAGCCATATTATTAATTATGAAATATTTAGCCGAAGTTGATAATATTGATATTGTAATCGTAAATACTAAAAAGACGGCTTTGTCTGGTATGGTTAAAAATATTTTCAAAAATAAGTATTTAAATTATTACGAGATCGATAATGATCAATATTATGGTTTTAGTAAATGGTATTTTGGTCTGATATCAACAGATTATAAAAAGTATAAATTTGTTACCTTTATCAACGATTCTATTCTTATTCATAATTCTATCAAACACTTTTTTGATTATACGCGCTTTAAAGACGTTGATTTATATGGCTTTAATGATAGCACCCAAATCAAACCTCATTACCAAAGTTATATTTTTAGTGTAAAAACGAGTGCTATAAACAATTTTATTCGTATGTTTCACGAAAACAAGTCGAAAGTTCATTCGTACATGGACGCGGTTTATTATTACGAATTACAATTGTTTAATTATTTCGCAAATCGTGATTGTTTTTTAAAAATAGCAAATTTCCCTTCTCAGGTAGGAAAAAATATATTTTTTAATAACGACTTTTTATATGTGAAATTGAGAGATTCAGGTCTTTTTCCATTTACCAAACTGAAACGAATCTCGTAGAAAATAACAAGTATAAAAATATAGTTATATAAATAGAATTCCAATTTTATTTATATATGTTTCCCATTGCAAATTTATCCAATTACTATCCACTTCTTTCACTAGAAATAAAATTATATACGAAGAGAGTGAAATCTAAATATTTAACAATTATCGCGTGTCACATCATAAACATAAACAGATTTAATATATTGAAACAAAATATAGAATATATAAAATCTTGTAATTCAGATATTATTCTTGTTTATTCGCAAAATTTACCCTTGAATGATCTTATTAAAAAGGAGTTCGACTTTCCATGCTTTGAATTACCAAATGATCATTTAAAAGATTTTAGTAAATGGCATCATGTAGTAAAAAACACTGATTTGTCGAATTACGAATTTGTGTCATTTACCAACGATTCCTTTTCCATTCATCATTCCATTTCGCATTTTTATAATCTGGCTGCAGAAAAAAAGGTGGAATTATATGCTTATACAAGTTCTAGCGAGATTAAATATCATTATCAATCTTATTTGTTTATTTTAAAAGTGGACCAGGGAAAATTGGAAAAATTCACATCTTTTCTCGAAGACAATATAATTTCAAAAACATTTAAACCTCAAATAAATGCAGTAAATCTAGAGGTGGAGCTTATAAATGTATTTTCGAGTAAAGAATGCTTTTTAGATGTTGGAAATATCCCCACAAATTTTAAGAAAAATATATTTTTTCATAATCGTGGATTATACGAAGTTTTATTTAAAAATCACATTTTACCATTTATTAAATTGAAAAAAACGCTTCCTCTCACTCATAGTTTTTTTAGTCCTAGAAGATTTTTTACGTGAATATGAATAAGTGTTATATACATTTTGAAAATAGTTTCTTACCATCCAAATCATAAAACCCGAATTCTAATTGTGAAGTTTTTATTTTCAAATAACAAATCCCGTGACTTGAAGATAGTTCTTTGAAAAAAGGGTCCTTTTTTATATTTGTTATGTAAGAACCATTCCCTGAAACGATTACATGTAGATTGTCATACTGCGAATAACATATGTTATGATCGTGTCCCGATAAATAAAGATGTACATTATTTTTCAGTAAAATGGGTAATACTTGATCTATCATTTCTGGACAATCACCATGTGTTCCATTGGAAAATATGGGATAATGTCCAAATACTATTTTCCACTTAGCAGTGCTATTTTTTAAAGTATTGTCTAACCACTCTAATTGTTCTTTTGAATTAAAATTTGACAAATAGTTCTTCATTTTGTTATGATCGATTCCCATATTTAAAGAACAATTCGTGGATTCTTTTCTAGCAATTTCGAAAGTATCTAAGCTTATTAAATGGATATAATCTTTTTCATCTAGATAAATTTTTTTATCGTAATATCTATTGGGTAAAATCCAATTCTTATTTAATTTCGAATAATTTATTTGCGCGTCTATATTTCCTAAGTAGCAGTGATTGCCAAGCGTAGAGTACATCGTAGTATTTGGAAATATATCTTCGTAATGCGTTTTCCAACGTTCATCATATTCGCTATCAATTCCATATTTATAAAAATTATCTCCCAATAGAATAATTTTATTTGGAGAATGTTTTCTAATTATTTTCGAAATATCGCGTTTTATGGGATTATTTTCACCCGCATCACCAACGGCAAAAAATAGGAGTTCTTTTTCCATGTTTTCTTTCTTCATCATGATAAAACAGTAAGTATAATTTTTAATATATAATATAACAAATTTTTTATTATATTATTTATTTATATTCGTTTAAAATATATGAGTGGATTATTAATCGTTGGATTATTATTTTTACTTACTTTTTTGATTGAAAAAACTACAAATTTGAAACCCACTATCAATTATAATAATAAATTTGAATACATACCTATAATAACAGCTAATATTTACGCTGATTTATTTATTATTTTTGTTACTTTCGTGAATTTTTATATCAAAATCAAATCTTTAGAAGGATGGTATAAAAAATATAGATTGTCTGCTATGATTGCAGATATATTGATTGGTGTTTTATATATATTATTAGGAAGATACCTAGTTTATAAAAGTGGTATAAAGGTTGGTCTCACAGCATTTGCTTTTATATGTGTATTCATTCAAATAATATTTGACTTTCTATTTTATATTTTCTTTACCACTATTCCTAAAGGGTCAAATGATATGTTAGATTATTTCAAAGGTTATTCAAAAGAAATAGGCGCTAATGCTTTATTAGGAGATAGTTTTCTAGTAATCATGGCTGTTATAATTAGTGCTTTATTGAACCAATCAAGTTTTGATACTAATATCGTGTTTTTAATTATTAGTATTTACTTGACGCCTTATTTTATTTATATGAAAGATTAAGATTTTATTGCTTACGCGTATAGCATCTTCATTATTTACTATCAAATTAACAAAATAATATTTATATTATTTTGTTGATTGTATTACCCCTTATTTCGTTCAATAATAATCGTCGTCGTAATCATTGTCGTCTATTTCTCTTGCAGACATATCATTGTTCTCATTGTCATTGTCCTCGAAATCGTATTCGTCTTCGTATTCACTTGCAGGATAAAGATATTTTTCTTCGAAACTATATTCCCCATGTAATGAATTATAATAATCAATGTATCTCTGTCTATTGTCAATCATTTCATCAATCACTTTATCCATTTTTTCATTCAAACTTTCTTCTACTTCGTAATAAATTGTATTATTACTAGTTACATTTTTTTTAATTACTACTTTTCCATTATTGTCGCGCCGAATAGATATCCAACCTGGCTCTAAACTATCTGGAACCTCTATAATTTCATTGGAGGCTGAAACTATGTTTGCAAATGTACTGTCGACCGAAAAATCGAGTTTATCCTTTTTTTTAGGTCTTGCTAAATCTGGAAACTCTTGTTCGGAATGTACATATTCTGCTTTTTTTGTAATTTTTTTACTCTCATATTTTTTATAATTGTTTCTTTTAAATCTATTCTCGACCTGGCTCATTGCTTACAACTGTTTCTAAAGGATGTCTGTTACCTTATTACTTGATGTATCTTTAGATTGTTTTAGTATATTCTTCTTGTTCTTTTTCCTTTGGTTCTTTTTCCTTTGGTTCTTTTTCCTTTGGTTCTTTTTCTTTTGGACCCCTTTCCACCGTTTGTTCTTGTTTTTTTTACAGAATCAAAATACGCTGACAAATTTGTTTTGAGAACTGGATCTCCATTTTCATAAAAATAAGGACCATTATTTATTGTCTGCGTTGTAACTTCTACTAAATCTCCATTTTCTTTCATGAAAATAGGCATACTATATTTGTCAGTAATAACAGTTGGATAAACGCGATCGTCTTCCTTCTTTCTCTTTTTATTTTCTGCTTTTCTTGTTTCTGTTATTTTATCCAATTCAAAATCAAGTTGTTTTTGGTAGTCATAAGGACTCTCATTTATTTCCGTTTTTGGTGTTGTTGTAGATTCATTCTCTTTTTTAGTAGGGGTAGTAAAAAAAAACATTTTTTTAATTTTGGTTTTCTATATATATAATTAGACATTAGATATTTTTATATATCATCAATCCAATCCTCATCGTTTACTGATGTATTTATGTTCATCGAAATTGTTCTACTATCGCCTATTTCCTTGATGATTCGTTCACACTCTTCTTCGCGTTCTGTAATAAACGCGATTTCTTCACTTTTATCGTATGATTCTTTTGTCTTTGTAATGTCTTGTGTAATAAGAATAGACCAGTCGACGGCTATGGTATCAATCAATCGTTCTTTGTCGAAATCATTGTAAACCTCTAATAAATCACACTTTAATTTTTGTTGTTTTTTGCTTTTATCTTCTGTGGATTGAATGTCCCACTCTCTCTCCCCCACTAAGACCCATTTACCGATTTCAACCATATTATCTCTTTTTCTTCTTCCGCTAAATTTGCCGCGAATGTGACCAAGTCTACTAATATTATCGATGCAATGAGCATCAAACATTCCATTACCTAACATTTTAGTAACGATCGCATATATCTCTCCTTCGTCTAAGGAGATTCGCAGTTTATTTGAAGGTTTCGCTGTCGCAAATTTACGAGCTTGTCCCTTGTGTTTATTACCTCCATTAACGTTTTTTACCATTGTTGTATTGCTTTATTATGATACTATTCTAACATATTTATTTTTAGAATTCAATTTTTTTATTATTTTACATTTTATTTTACATTTTTGGAAAAGAAAGTAGTTCTTTGCATAATTCTTCTTGTTCTTCTTCTATTTTTACTAGACCTAGTTTGTTGTATCTTGTCAAAAATTGTAACCATTGATAGTCCTTTTTTACTGGGGGGACAAGTTTATTCTGCAGAAGTGATGATTGTTCATCGGGTTCGTAATTATAGTTCTCGTAGAACTGTTCCTCGTCTTCTTCTTTTGAAAACAGTATTTTTTTACTTTTGATGTCGTCGCAATGTTTTCCGCCAAACTTATTTATACGTTCCAACCAAATAGGCGAAAAGGAAGCATGATATAACCAGTCATAATGAAACGTGTTTTTTATATTTGTTAGAGAGTAAGAATCTCGGTTCAAATGAAACCAACCTAATTGTTCACTGTCATTCGTTCCAAATATACAACATGATTTGAGAATTGTATAAGGCTTCACATTCCCCTGAGCTACTTTTGTTTCATACATTACGATATCCTCTACTTTTACGCGAACATAAAAGTCCTTTCCTTTGTCCTCGAATGAAAAGAGCGCTATAACTTTCGCCAATAATATTGTTTTACAACTTAAAGAAGTATGATACGAACACAGTGTTTGCAATTGTTTTTGCATTTTTGTTTTGTAGAATGATAGTGAGGGGTGCAGATTCTGGAATTCGTCTATAAATAGACTATAAATTGCGGAAGGGCTATGTTTCGTTTGTAAAATGAAATAGGCAATGTTTCGAAATTGAGTTGTTTGAATCCACGATTTGATATCATTTTTAAGGTTTGCCTCGTTTAGTTCAAATTCAAAATCAAATAGATTGTTAAGGTGAATCAGCATGAAAATATCGCATGTAAAGGATCGAATTAATAAATCTTGAATTAAAGTACTGACGAGAATAGGATCTTTCTTTTTCTTCCATTCCTTTTCCTTTTTAAGAAAATAAGCTTCGAAGGAGGGATTAAGTGTAGCAAAGAATCCATAATATATTTTCCACAAGAAATCAAATAATTCTTGTTCGAATCCCGAATAATACAATTCATATCCCCAGAATATACTCTCGTCTTTTTTATTTAAAATACTGAGTAATAATGCTATTTCGACTTCGTCTTTTATATAAAGATATCTTGTAAAAATAATCGGTTTTGGAGCTGACATTTGATTTATGTTTTGTGGTATAATAAGTAGGAAAGGATAAATTTAATTTCAATTTTTTAGTTATTTAGTAATGAATAAAATATTTATCTAAAGAGAATATATAAATGGGCAAAGTAAATTCCGCACTGAAATCATGGATCACTTTTGTTAAAAAGGTTCAAAAGGAAGAAAACATAACTTATCCTGAGGCCATGAAGCGCGCTAAAGTTCGTAAAAGTGAATGGAAGCGCGGCGGTGCGACAGATGACAATGAAACAGCTGACGAACAGGATACATCATCTTCGAGTCCTATGACTGGTACAGAAAGCACCACTTCATCTAGCCCTATGACAATGACTATGATGGGTGGAAAAAAACGCGGCAAGAAGTCAAAGAAGACAAAGAAGAGCAAGAAGAGTAAAAAGAGCAGAAAGACTAGAAAGACCAGAAAGACCAGAAGCCGCAAATAAATAATTATTCTATTTTAATTTGCTCGATTAGGCTTCGATAAGTTGAAGGCTCCGTTTTGTAACATAGTTCATCAAATTGATCCTCCATTTCTTGAATCGGCGGTCTTAGATCTGGGGTTATAGTTATATAATTATGCAATAGTTCAATGAATTGTATCATGAATGGATTATTTGTATCATTTGTTTTTTTACAAATATTTCCCAAAATATCTAACAACAAAACAGCAACTCTATAACTATCCCAACTGGAAGAATAGTGGAAGATTTCTTTCACAATAAAATCAACTGATTTGTTTGCATATTTTGTGAAAAAATCAATTGTTGTCTTTTTATAGTCCTTTATTGGTATACTCGATAAACGCTGTTCCCCATTTGTTAGAATAATATTTTTTGCATATACTTCTTCAACAATCATTTCTATTTCTAATTTGGTAATTGATTCCTTTTTGTTAGAGAGTAAATAAGAAACAATATGAATTTCAAGAGGCCAATAAAAATAATCGGGTTGATATACGAATATGTATTTATTTATATAGCTGGTCGTTTTGTTTGATTCGTTTATACAAAGAGATAATTCGAAGTTAAATAATGCGATTGTTTCTAGTTCGTCGATTAAAATACTATCATAGCATATGTTATTGTGAACGATACCTTGTTGACTAAGTAATGAGACAGCATGCAATAAATCTGGATAGAGTCGAATTACAAATTGTAAAAGAGAAAAGGAATCTTGGAAGGAAGACAATACTTCTTCTAACAAAAAAAAACGTTTTTTTTTGTATTTTACCAAGAATGTGTTTGGTTTTGCGTCGACGATTTGTATTTCGTCATAAGTAATAGGAGTTACATTGTTGAAAATATAAAAATATGTTTGATATTTGGCTATATTTTGGAGCAATTCATACGCTGAACATTCATTTTGAAAAAAAAAGGAGTTTGTCTTTATTTTTGATATTTCGTTATTGAAATTTGTATCTACTTCTGCATCCACATTCATATTTGTTTTTGTATAATTAAACTTATCCACTTCTTTTTATTTTGTAATCAAATAGAAATATCTATTTTTATACGTCTTTTTCATTTTTTGTTCCATTGTTACTGGATCCTTTGTGCCTTCTTCTTCGCATAATTTGTGAACAGTTGCTTTTAACACGCCTTTATTTTTGCTATTTTTGCAAAAATCAACAAACCCAGTTTTAGGCTGATAATCGTCTTTTTTTATATTTTCCAGAATATGCTCGTCCATTGCATCTAACAAGTCTTTATTGACGCTACTATACTTGCGTCGTTTTTTCGGTTCCTTTTTTTCAGTTTTTTTGTTACGAAAATAATAGCGCGCGCTTTTGTACATTTTGTCCATAATATTACCATCATAACCAAGACACAATAATCGTCTCGTTTCACCATCTACTAGAGTAGAATTATCGTTTGTCCATTGGGTCCACGACTCTTTGAAGGTAACGCGATCTTCATATTGATGAATTTTTGAAAAGTTGTAAAGTTCATCAACGAATGGCTCTACAAATTTAAAACGGTAAATCACAGAAGTAATATCAATGGTTTTAGATAAAGTCTCAGTTGCTGATTGATCATTATAATATTTTCTTCTAATGACATCATCATGAACAGGATTAGAAATAAGCTGCTTTGCAGTATCACATGATATACATTCATTTTGTGTTTGATTTTCCATTTTTATTCGAATAAGTTTTCTTTGTTTCTTTTGTTTAGTTCTTACTTGTTACTTATTTGTCAAATCAATTTTTTTACTTATTCGAAGAAATGGATTGAATGTATTTAGAAATAAAATATCTATAAAAATATATTATAAATTATAAAATGAATCATCATAATCGAACCTATACACTAACTACACAGCCTTATTTGGATCAATGTTCCAGAGCGTATCAAAACATAATAACAATCAATATGGTCCCCGAAGGGCCTTTGAAGCGATTTGTTCGTCGTATTCAAATGCCCCGTTTGTCGCCTTTTCAGGGAGATAATTATACAAATTGCTGTGGACTTGCGCTATTGTCTTTGGGTAACTGCATGGATTTAGATCAAAATTATGAATATTCTGGCGCAGGATGCGATAATCGCTGGTTGAGTCCCAATGAAATTCCTGATTTATTTTCCTTTTTGTCGAGCAACGGTTATGAAATCGATACTCGTGTAACAGATATGATGAATTTGAGTTCTGTTCGCTTAACCAATCGAAATATATTGTGTTTCATTAAATATTGTCAATAACATAAAAAATTGATTTATAATTTGTCAGTTATAAATCAAGTAACAGAAAAATGGAAACAAATGATTTGCCTTCTAGATTCGAGAATTGTGACGTAGAAACTCAACGATCGATTATTCGTTATTTATCGGGTTTGAATGAAATTCAAACAAAAGCTTATTTGATTGCCAAGGATCATTTGGGTTCTTCTTTCAATGTTGTTAAAAGTAATGGATATATAAATTGGTTGAAGAATTGTGATAAATAGATTTGCTTTACCTTTTAGAGCCGTGTTTTTTGTAGGTTTTTTTATGTTTTTTTGGGTTTATATTTAAAAAATGATGAATCGATTTTGTAATGCGATTTTCAATTGTGTTTTTTTGTTTTATGTATTTTTTCATGGCAGCACCTCCTGATTGTATATTATCAATATTCGGCAAAGGATTATTGGGTAAAGGATTATTTGGTAAAGGATTCGAAATAGTATTTAGTGGAGGACTAGTATCAGGAGGACTAATATTAGCTAGAGGATTAATATTTGGACTAATCTCAGGAGGAGTAATTTCGGGAATTGGTAGAGGAGTTAGTTTTTCCATTTTATTGCGTAGATTATCGCCGACTTCAGTAGCTCGATTCACCGAACGCATGCCACGCTGTGTTCCATCTAATAGATCTTGCGTGTAATTCACCGTGTTTTTTCCAAGTATGAGCAACCCGCACAACGGATCGATCGTATCACTATGACACACAATATTGATAAGATCTTTCACGACATATTCGAATGATCCCATCATAATATCTAACATCGCGAAAATGGCTTCTTGTATTACAGGTTTGGCCTCTTGTATAGTCTCGATCAATGCTTCTCTTACTTCAGGCTTTTTTAAATTTTCGGTCAAGTTTCTCAAATTTTCAGTCAATTCCTCTGCATTTTGTTGCGATAATGCCTTGCCGTTTTTATTTAACCCCATTGAATATCCTGCCCAATCTACCGCTTTTACACCATACTTGTCGAAAAGCTCCATTATCATTCTATAGATTGAATCTCCATAATCTATATTTTTTTTAGAGGTAGATGATTCATTACTTAACGTATTATTATTTGGGTTATCCATCTATTAAAATATACAGATATAAATATATTTTGATACTAATTTGTTTTACTATTTGTTTGTTTTTAAAAGTGCAAACTTTTGAAATCTTTGTAGCTTAAATTGTAGTTCTTGTCGATATCCTTTTTTGTTATCTTTTTAAGCATGTTGAAATTTGTAATGGGTCCTTGGTGAGTATATCGATTTGCATTCTCTTTTAATAAAGGAGCCTCTAGTTGTGGATTTTTTTTGATTTGGATCGAGTTTTTATTTCTAGGATGCACATTATTTTTTGGAGTTTCTTTGTTGTAATTTTTCAATTGCGCAAAGACGTCTTTTTTTGGTATATTATTTATACTTTGTATACTTTTCGTATTCTTTATATTTTGTTCCATTTTTTCTTGATTTTCTTTTCCCTCTTTGCGCTTATTTTCAGCGAGTTTAATCTCATTTTCCATGTCTGTGTATAAAATTTTACAATTGAAACTTGTTACATATTTTCTAGCCACTGTTTCTAAATATCTATAAGGCATCGTTTTGTCACTATAATATTCAAAAGACCCCTTTTCACTATTGTAAAACAGTATTACATTACCTAATGGCGTGTTTTCAAAGACATAACTATTTTTCAAGTAAGAAAAAAAATCGATAAACATGTATTGGCGTGCTTCTTTTTCTAATTCGCTTTGATTATGTTCTCTTTTATTGTTTTTCTTGAATTCTTGAATTAATTCCGCCAACTTATCCTTTTCTTTTTTCAAATCATCTTCTGTAAATATTGTCTCTATTGTGAAATTGTTATATTTATCCAAGTATTTATCCTCATACCTTATTTCTTTTGCAATATTCTCTTCTGGGTTTATTATGGTAATATCTGTTTTATTCTCTATTTTACTTGTACATTCATTCTCATAATAATTAAATAGAAATAGGAACAATAGACAAACATAAACGCTATTTAAAAAAAAGGAATCTATTTCTATGGACATTGAAAACATAATAAAATATCTATTTTTTTTTTAAGTCTTTTTTCTAATTTATCAATTCAAATAAATCGCTCATTTCTTGCAGCAAGATAGGAACCCGACGAAGTTCATAATTATCTGCATTCGGGTGAAGCCGCACTAAGAATAACTCTTTTATCTTTTTATTATATTTTTGTTCAAGAATCGTTTTGTAGGTATTGAGCTGGAGAGAATAATGCCAAAAATTGGCATCTGGAAAATGGGATATACATTCTGTAATGGCATATTTATTGAATGAATTTACCGCCGAAATATCTTTAGCTCTCTTCCAATCGTAAATGGATAACGTTCCGTCAGGATTTTCATATACCATATCGATTGAACCCGCCAATTTGAAGTCTTCGTTGTAAACCAACCATTCGGTGCGATATGGTTTTAATTCGGGATGATCCTTTATAAATTGTATGAAATGCTGCCATTCATCCGTGTTTCTAATACTTTGGCTGGTTTGGCTAGTTTGGCTGTAATAATGATCTAGTAAATCTTTGTGTGTATAATTTGCTTTCAATTCTTCATTATTCATGAAACATTCGATTTCATAATGCAAATCTGTTCCCGTGCCAGACGCCTCGGTTCCATTTTTTGTCCATCCTGATTTGATTTCTTCAGGAGTTTGTCCCCAGTATTTATTCTGCTGGTTCCAGTTTTTTCCCTTCATCATATTTTTAATCACGGAGTCCGCATCAAATTTTGGGAAATGAGAGTGATTCCATGTGGTAACTGAAATGTATTTTGATTTTATATCATTAAGAATTTCATATTTATGACCTTCTTCGTAAAAACGAATCTGGGCATCTCTTGGATGTGCATTATTTATAGCGAGTTGTGTTGTATACATGTTTTGCTGG
>Ga0209550_10000074_pt1 | contig 73287 bp, 62 predicted proteins | sample LauGreSuBDMM15SN_2_FD_187567 | JGI IMG/M metagenome (GOLD analysis project Ga0209550, IMG submission 187567) | Freshwater lake microbial communities from Lake Michigan, USA - Su13.BD.MM15.SN (SPAdes) (version 5) | ecosystem: Environmental > Aquatic > Freshwater > Lake | place: Lake Michigan... | reverse complement strand
CCACCTTGCTTACCAAACATTTCCGAAGAAGATGCCTGATAGAACTTAGTGTTCTTATTACCATACTCTCTTATTGCTTCTAATACTCTTAATGCACCTAAACCTGTGATATCAGATGTTTGCTCAGGCATTGTCCAACTCTCTCCCACAAATGATTGTGCTCCTAAGTTATAAACCTCATGTGGTTCACAATCTTTGATAGCTCTCAATAGTGAGTTTTGGTCAGATAAATCTCCTTTTAACAAAGAAATCTTCCCATCTAAGTGTGCTATATTAGGTGAATAGTAATTCGCCTTTCTTCTTTCAATTCCAAATACTTCGTAATCTCCTCTTTCTAAAAGGAAATCCGCTAAATGTGACCCATCCATTCCGTTAATACCGGTGATTAGTGCTCTTTTCTTTTTCATATATTATTGTAAAAATTGTTTTGCTTTTCTTGTCTTTCTATTTGCTTGTGGTGATACAATGAAAATCTCTCTTCCGCAGGGAAATTGGCAAAGGTATTATAACCACTAATTCTCTCATGCACTTTACCAAACCACTCTACATCAGTTGTATTTTTATAGATTCTAGTTTGATAATCAGGAAAGTTTACCCATCCTTTTTCATTAACTCTCCATCCCCATCCCTGAATATGTGCCTCAGTTAATCCATTTACGGTATTTACTCTAGGAACAAAAACTATATCAACATTATTACTTTCCAAAATTGTTTTAAGATTTTGCATTAAGTATTCAGTTGGTATTTCGTCTGCATCAATTTGAAAAATGTAATCTCCACTACAATTCTTTTTGAGATTGTTTTTAAATGTTGCAAAATCTTTGTTAAGTGGAAATGATACTATCTTAGTTTGTTTATTTATCTCACCAAAGATAGTTAAAAAGTCTGATACTTCTTTTGTAACACCATTTGTATCATATTGAATTATAATCTCATCTTCGTCTTCAATTCTACTCTGAAGGAAGTTAGTTAATTCTGTAATCTCTTTCAGTTCATTACAAACTGTTATCGCGTAACTTATTTTCATATTTCTTAATCTTCTCCGTAGATATTCTTACTTGTTTCTATACCTGCTTCCTCGACTGTTTTTGTTTCTTTTGATTCAACTTCTTTTTCTGCTATTTTCTTATCCGCGTAAATTTTTTCCGCATCTTTTTTCTTTTGTTCTTTTATAGCCGCTTCTTTTTCTTCTTTCTGTTGTTTCAATTTTTCTCTCTGACTACGTTTCTCATCCTCTGTAGGGTCTGTTTCATCTTTAATAGTAACTAACCAAGTCTTAAGATACTCTATGTTAAAAACAACTTCGTTACAGTCTTTTATAGATACCAATTTATACTCCCTATAAGTATCTCTGTATATTCTAGGTTTAGTTTTTAAATATTCAAACAAAGGTTTCCCATCTGCTGGATATTTTTTCATAAAATCTTTAAAATTCCAACTTTCCCATTCATCAAAATCTTTATTAGCTAAAGGTCTACACGCTCTTTTAATACCTTCGAAAAACGCATCTGGATTAACTTGCTTTAATTTTATAGATGCCAACCAATTATGCCCATCTCTTACAAATCTACCTACTATAAAAACAAAACACGTATCTATACCAACCAATCTCTTTGTTCCAATTTTCTCATCCGCATATTTGTAAACCTCTAATCTGTAGAAATTACCCTGCCTCATCATCGTTTTAGGTCTGTTTAATTCCTTTACGATTAGGTTTTCCCATTGTCGATTATAGTTTCTCTGCGTTAATGCCATTAGTCAGGTAGTATTAAATCAATTTTTTGTACAACCTTAATATGAGTGTTAGCTATTTTTCTTAAAGAATCTGTCATAGAATTCATACTAAATTTAACCTTATTTGTTTCACCTAATTTCTTAGATTCAGCTGAATACTTATCATAGTTCTTATAAATGTCAAGCATCTTAACCGCTGCATTACTATAATTTACATAAAACCATTGTGTATCTTTTAGTAAGAATTGATTTGCTGCACTTTCATCAACATTTTTCAATTGCCCTTCTAATAAAACTGCACCTTTTTCATCTAAGAAATCTAAGTGCCCACTCCATTTAGAAACAACTACAGGTTTACCTGTCATACTGAATTCTAAAAGAGGTCTTCCATATCCTTCTCCATGTGTAAATGATACAGATGCCTTTACTTTAGGATGATTGTATAACTTCCACATATCTTCCTCACTTAAATCACCATGTAATAAATAGATAGGTGCTGAACCATTTACTTTAGAACTAGCATCTTCGATTTTCTTTCTCATTTCTTCTCTATCTCTTACCGAAAATCCTGCTGATGATGTTTTAAGAACTAATGCTGGTTTTTTGCCTTTACTTCTTGAAAATGCAGATAAGAAAGTTTGGATTAATCCTCCATTATCTTTTCTATCGTGATACAATCCACCTGGTAACCAATGCCCTACAAATAAGAAAATAAAATCTTCTTCAATTTGGTCTAACAATTCTAATCCTCCGGTTTTATGATAATCACATCCTTCAAACAAAACTTCAATTGGTTTCGTTAACTTATGTTCAGCTAAAATTTGTTCGGTTTGTTTATCTTTTTCATGATAAATGGTGTTCGCAATTCCTCTTTTAGAATGTTCGGAAGTTGTAATAATTAAATCCATTTTATTACAACCATCTATCCAATCTTTTGCTACTAAGTTAGTTTCTATACCAGCAGTTATGCCAATATTAAATTTACCCATCCTTTGAAATTCGTTTGGAACAGTTACTTGTACATATATATCAACCTCTCTATCTACCGATGAAACGGTGTGTGTATTAATCCATTTATGAAATTCATTATCTGAATTTAATTGGTCCATTGGGCAATTTCCCCACTTTGTTGATACTACCTTAATATCATATAAATCTAAATCTTTAAAAGATTTTAAAAGGTCTCTACTATGGTCTCCGTAGCCACTTCTCGTAGATACTGGAGCCTGAAAAACTAATAATGGTTTTTGTGTCATAACTTTATTTTCCGGTTGAACCGAATCCGCCTTCGCCTCTTTCGGTATTAGATAATTCGTTTACTTCGTTAAGTTCAATTGTTGGATGTGGGATAATCATAATTTGACAAACTCTATCGCCTACTTTATAATTTTCTCTTTCTACATTATCTATCCCCTGTATCTTATTAAATGTAGCTTGTAATTCTCCTCTATATCCACTATCAATTACTCCAACTGAATTACTCAATTGTAAGTTTGTTTTTCTGATAGATGAGCGAGGGAATACTAATCCTACAAATCCTTCGGGTATTTCTAATGCAATACCCAATCCATATGTTATAGAACCTAATGTTTCACCTATAATTGTTGTTGCAACTAAATCTAATCCTGCATCTCCACTTTTTGCATAAAATGGAATTACTGCATCTGAATGTACTTTTTTAATCTTTACTTTCATAATATCTTCTTCTTACTTTTGCACCTAATTCTTCATTATTTGGTGTATCTAAAATTGTTCTCTCATCTATTGTTATTAGGTTTCTACTGCTACCCATATAACATTCTCTACATAATTGTCCAGCTCCTTCTACATATCCGGTTCTAAAATCGATATGGGTGGTTTTTAATGTAGTAGTTTCTACTCCACATTGAATACAGGTTTCAAATATATCAAATTCATCTTTTGGAAATAATTCTAATTGCTTTACCATATTATTCTTTTATTTTAAATAAATCAAATCGTTTTCTAGGTTTCCAATTTTCAAATGCCCCTTCCATTCCTTCTATCATTGTATCACACATTCTTTTCGCGTGGTATCCGTTTGGCCCTTTGAAGAATTCATTTCCGATTAATCCTCTTTTCTTTCTTTCCTCTTTTGGAATATCGTACCAATATCTCATAGCATCTGCTAAATCTTGAATATCAATCTTATCATCGATAATGTATGGTGTAGGAACTGAACCTGTCATTGTTTGTGCCTTTGCCCATACTGGTTTAACCCACTCACCATATGTTACTTTATCCTGCGAATCTCTCCAATTATGAAGTGAACCGATTTTTACATAATCTTCCGCAGTTACTAATTCCCCACTATCTTTCCAACGGAATCCACATTGGTCTTGTAATCCACCTGTTGTTAAAACAATAATCGGTGTACCCGCCATCACAGCTTCCGCAGTTCCTAACCCAAATCCTTCGTTACCACATATATTAATTGATACATCTGATACATTTAAAACTTGATTAAGTTGTTCTGTATTTAATTTTCCTGTTGAAAACTTTATATTAGTAGTAGGAGATATTCTCTGAATAACCGCTGGTAAATCAGTACCATTTTCATCTACAGGCTGAGTGTGCATTAATAATAACACTTTATCTTTTTGCTCGGGTGTTAATGTTTTACAGAACTCATCGTAAGCCCAAATTACATCAGATGGCTGCTTTCTACGAATATTTCTGTTTGACCAATGGAATACAAAATCATATTCCTTTCCTTCAAATAATTGTTTAGTGAAAGCTTTATCAATTTCAGATTCTTCCAATGGTTTGTATAAATTAGATACACCATGTGGTACATATGATACTTGCCAATCTTCTCTAGGAACCCAGGTTTTCCCATTTTCTAATTGCCCAACTCTTTTGGTAATACCATAAGTTTGCTTAGAAATACACCCAATCCAATCGCAACTTTCGTAGTAATCTCTGTTAAAATGTGGGTCTGGTAAATCATCCCAAATGTGATAGAAAAATATAGGTGTAGTTTGTCTGATTTCATGCTCGATATCATACAACCAAATCCAATATCTAGGGTCTGTAAAGTGTAAGATAGCATCTGGATTATGTTTATCTATTAATTGTTTAACAATATTGTAATCCCCATAACCACTAAAAGGATAAATTGTTACATTACCCTCTGTTAGACCTGCAACTCGTCTTGCATCTTCTGATACATCAACTATTTTTCCTTGCTCAGGATGATTAATTGCTGCACCTAATTGAATCCAATCGTATTTGTGTAAGCTACCTACAACTATTTCTTTTGACATAGTAGCTATTCCACTATGCATTCTTAAATCATCTGATAAAAGTAAGATTGTCTTTCTTTTGTTCGCCATAACTTATTAATAATCTCTTTTTTAAAATTGTGAACCTGATATTTGTAATTCTCCGAATGAGTCAATCTTCTGTTTAAAGATTGGGTCTTCTACATAAAGTGTAAGTGAGCGGTTAACTAATTTTTGTAAACTCATCTTATCATCTAATGTAGTTCTCTTAAATGAAGAATACAAATCTCTAAGGATTTTCACACTTGTTAATTTTACATCCATATCGTTTTGTATTTGTATATATAGATATATATATGTATTTTTGGTAAAACGATAAGTTTTTTGAATATTTTTTTAATCTGTATAAAGTGGACAGAGTTTTCTTTCTTTGAACTCACACCAATTACAAGATGTTCCTTTTTTAGTTGGATAGTCTATATCTCTATAGTTTCCGGCATCATCAAACACCGTATTAACGAACTCCATAAATCCATTCCATGCTTTATTTACAGATGGTTTACCACTTGCTGGCACATGCTTTGAGATACGAGGAATCGGGTAATCGGCATCTTCCTTAACCTTTCTTTTTAGTATATGAAACTCTACCTTAACCTTATCTTCACTTATGTTATATTTTTCAGCATAGAATTTTTTGTAGATAAGAATCTGCGCGTTTTTAATTGGGTCTGATTTCTGATATTTACTCCACCCTGCGGTTGATGTTTTGAAATCTATAATTGTAACTGATTTATCCCATGTATCTCTAACGATAACATCTACAAATCCTATGAAGTTTACATTCTCTTTAATTTGCATATTAAGTGGTAATTCAATAGCAACTAATTCAAATCCTTTCTTATTAAAGAAACTTCCTAATTTAGTTTTGAAGTAATGAATTATCTTTCTACCATCTCCGTAGAATTCTTCCAACTCTTCTTTCGTGCAAGGAAACTCTCCTTCTTCTAACTTCTCTTTTTCTTTGTTAAAATTTTCAACTAATCTTTTCCCCAACAGTCCATCTAAATCTAAAGCCATCGCAGCAGTTTTAGTGGTATTATACATTATATCTAAAAAGTGTTGTAGGGTTTCGTGCATAGCAGTACCAAATATCAAATGTATATTTGCATTTGATACTGATAACTTATCTATATAATTTAATTTGTATTGCTGCGGACAGGTTGACCACATTGAATATTGCGAAAACGAAACTCTTCCCATAAATTATTTTTTACCTTTTTTTACTTTTTCTGTTTTTGGAACTTTCTCTTTCCCTTTGTATCCATACTTTTCTTTCAAGTACTTCTTATACTCTTCACCCTCTTTAATACAGGTCAGTATATGGTAATAATCTATAGCAGTTGATTTTGAACAAGAGTATTCTTGTTGTAACAATTGAACAATTGATTCATCGGATGTTTCCTCAGATTTGCCTTTGATGTATCTAAAATAATATCTACCGGATGGTATCATCCCAATAAGTAATTTATAGAATATTTCAGGCTCCATTGTTTGTGTTAATGGTTGAACCTGTGCAATCAAATCTACAAAATCATAATTCATCGAAAGAAATCTATGAATCATATAATTACTCCAAGTCTTTTTATCTTCTTCCGATAAATCTTTGAAGTAATTAGGTTTTTGGTCTTTTGATATTGCGTTTAAATGGTCAAATAATGTTTTAGCCATTAGCCTTTGATATAAGTGTTATAAAATTTTTGTTTAAATTGTTCATACCCAATTCTACAATTTTCCATCCAGTCTTCAGTTCCTCCATCATCACTTACCCATTTGTAAGAAGTGATGGGTATTTTGAACTCTCTACAAACTCTAGTGATTGAGTATAATTCCATCTCAAAGATACTACAATTATTTAATAATTCCAACTTTTGAGGAGGGAAAGATTTAATTTTATCCTTTGTTATGAATGTTTCAGTTGTGAAGCATTTAACTCCCATATCCATTACAGGAAACGAACCCCCATCTTCTTCAAATGGAGTAACTGAGTATCTTACAAATGGCTCTGCATCCATATCACCATTGAATACTTCCTTTACGGTTACTAATGTTCCTTTTTCTAATTGGAATGAACCACAGCTTCCAAAGTTACAAATAAATTTAGGTTTATATTGTTGGATAGCCAAAGCAGTTTTATACCCTGCATTTATCTTACCAACACCCGTATGAATTATCGGTGAACCAAATAGAGTAGTTTCCCTATCTGATTCATCCGGTAATGCACATATGAATAATACTTCCATATTAAATTTCTAATGAACTTTTAGTAACTACAGGCTCTTCAGGTGTAGTAGGTGTTTCTGTTTGTGGGGTTGATTGTCTTCTTAATTCAGCAGGTAATAACTCATCCAATGGTTTTCCACAATTACCACATAATAATACATCCACAGGTAATACAGCATCTTTAGCAGTATTTGCTGCGAATCTTGAAATCTTCTTTACCATTACTGCCTGAATAAAGTAAGGATAATTACAATGAGGACAATTCATGTCTTGTGCTTGCGATAAATCCACTCTAGGTTGTTGTGGAACTCCTGGTTGGTTTCCTAAAATTTGTGCCATTTTGTTTTGTTTTAATTTATATTTAATTTTCTTTTCAAATTCTCTTTTAATACATCATATATCTTTCGATGTCCATTTTCATTTGGATGTGAGTTATCAGGTGTTCCCATTGGTCTATCCGGTAAAAGAAACTCTTTCCAAACAGTTGTATCACTACCACTATAAATCGGTTCTATGAGTATATCAGTTATTTTGTTAGCCTCATCTATTTCATCAACAAAGAAAAAGTTTTCTTGTCTAAATGATTCATAGAACGCATTTCTTTCGTCACTATTCTCTGTTAGAAATTTAATCATTGTTTTTCCAAAGAAATTAAAATCTGAAAATTCATAATTTCTATATTCTAACTTATACCCCATAACCGGTACAGGTATATCAAAAAATAGATGTTCTACATTGTTTACTTTAAACCATTTGTGAACTAAGTATAAAGGATATGTGTTTTGTTTATACAACTCCTTCATATAAGCAACCCATTTGGTATGGTCAAAATCTTTTTTATAAGACCAATAAGTTCTTTCGTAAAAAGGTTTATAATCTGTCCAATATCCAACCCAATCATCAATTCTTAATATCTCAGCCTTTTCTTTATATTTCTTTTCAAAATCGTCTATTGAAAATGTATTGGTAAACACTTCCTTATAAAATCGATTATCATAAAATGGATTCTGTAGGAGGTCTTTATCAATTTGTCTTTCAAAGTATGTAGTCTGAAATAGAACTAATGCGTTCTTAAAAAAATCAATTGGTTTATTGAGTAATACAGTTGCACCTACGATGTTTCCTGCACCACTAATAGATAAGTTTATAAAGGGAACTCCTAAATCATCAGCTATTCTTTGTCCAAATATCTTATCTTTATCAGAGTTCAATCCATACCCAATTGAACATCCCCATAATATTACTTTATCTATAATTTTTTCCATACCCACATTGGTTCACAAAATCTTTTACCTCTTGCTTCCTCCGCTTTTGCTAATGCTTCCTCTGTATATCTTCCTTCATCTCCTTCGATAATAGCACCTGCTCCTGCTGAACCAGGTCTCTTAGCCATTTCCATGCCTAAACATCCTTCATACTCAGCACCTAATGATTTGATGTAATCGTTCATAGGGTTTGTAATCTCCACATATCCCTTTTCTCTATCATTTGATTTAGCATATACATCCGCAATATTAACTGCCAAATAACCCCCTTTGCGCAACGTTGGCCATAGGTTATGAATTACTTTGTGTAGAAAATCTTCATTCCACGCATCAATTGATTTATATCTTACCCAACTCTGTGTATCATCATAAGAATATCGCTCTACGTTAAAGTACGGAGGTGATGTAAATGCAATATCAAAGTGGTCTGTATAAGATGAGAAATCAAAATCTTCCGCTGGTGAACAATGGAACTCTGCTTTCTTATCTGTTTCAAAAAATCCGTTATGTTTTTTATAGAATTCAGCCTGTTGATTATAGATTGGATGATTTTCTTTTCTAGGGTCAATACCCACATAATGTTCTCCATATTCTGATGCAAAGAAACCTGCCACTCTGTCACCCCATCCTGCTGAGAAATCCAATACATTTTTGCACTCTAAGTAATCGTATAATGCTTTAGCTACATTTGGTTTGAATTGTGCGCAAATATACTTTCTCAATCCTAAACAAGTTCTTAGTGAGTTTCTATCAATCTCATCAAACTTAAGAGTATATAACCCACCCATAAGTGAAACCATAAACTCTTTTGTTTCCCAAGTTCTTTTTGGACCAGGAGAAACTGTCCCGTCTACACTCCAACGATTTGCCTGTTGAAAATGATTTGATGCTTCATTACCTATATTGTTTCTACTAAAGTATTGTTGCTTACCTCTGAATGTTATCGGATATCTACTCTCTGATGCTTTTCTAGGAAACCACTCTCCTTCTTTAAGTAAATCTGCCCACCAAGTTCCTTTTAATTTTTTATACGAATCCAATGCATCTTTTTCAGAAATCTCAGCATAAGGAATAGGATACTCCATAAGAATAGTTGCTAATGTTTCTTTAACATCATCTATAGCAAATGTAGCTTTAATGTAAGTCCAATCTTCTTTTGGTATGTGAAGATACGGCTCCATTCCTTTGTATTTATCTAAATAATCTAAGTACATTTTGTATGAAGTTTAATTTTATTTTAGGTTCGTTTATGTTTTCTATATTCTTTTCAGCAGGTAATCTCAATCTATAAATTGAACCTCCGATTGGTCCATCTTTTTTGCTATTCCACATTGATGGGTTAGAATCAACTAATTCAAATCCATTCTTTTCATAGAATCTTCTAGCAATTTCGTTTGATGTTCTAACTGAAAGAATTATATTTTCACAATGCTGAGTTTTACAATATTGAACAAACTGATTGAATACCCTTTGAGCCGAACCATTTCTTTCTTTTGCAGCAATTTGATGTAATATCATATCACCTTTCTTTTTTCTTGCAAATGTTTTTCTAGCAACTCTATTATTACTTTTACTCTTTTCAAATGTAATAACTACACCATCCTGTAATACCACTCCACCATGTGGTTTATTAAAATATTTTCTTAATTTAAATCCTTGCTTATATAAGTGTGGAAAAAAATGAGGATATATATCAATTGTTTCCATTGCCTCTGCAATAGCTTTATCCATCTCAGGACCATCTTCATGTATGTGTAACACTCTAAGCATTATTCAAAGAATTTATTTATTAATATATCATTACGATACAAATATAAGGATTTTAATTTAGATTTCAAAGTATTTTTTTGAGCCTCTATCAATTCACCTGTTCTAGCACCTTTAGCAAAGAACACTTTTGGTCTCCACAATAATTCATCGGAAATTTCACCTCTAAATGCTTCCCTTAATAAAGGTTTCATATGGTTATTTTCCTTCTGATATAAAGGTGGTATATTTAATGAATATTCAACAAACGGTCTCCAACTATATGGAGTTCTTACTTCTACCGTTCCTCCCCACATAATAGATTGGTTGGTAGTTAAGAAGTTTGTTTTATGAACATCCTCTACTAATTTTCTTCTCGCTTTATCATAATCCTCCGGTCTCCAATGAAACGCTTGAATGTGACCATAACTTCCCCAAATCTCATCGGAAAGGTCTCCACTAAACACAACCTTAAATCCCATCTCATTTATCTTTCTTCCTAATGCAACCTGAGCAATTGCACTACCTAAATTCTGCCACCTAGCTTGCTCAATAACATATAGTGTTTCTTCAATTGAATCCAATACATCTTTTTCAGTAAGAATGATTTCATTTAAGTTTACACCAAATTCTTTAGCCGCAATTCTAGCATATTTTATATCATCGTTAATAGTATTCCCATCACCCATAGACACAACGAATGCTTGTACGTCTGGCTTTCGTTTAGAGAGGAGATACGTTGTAATAACAGAATCTATACCTCCACTTAATATCGTACAAATAGGCACATCAGAAATCATTTTAACACCTACAGCTTCATCTAATAAAGTTCGTATGTTTTTGATAATAGTTTCCCTATCATCATTTATAATTTTAGTAGGTAATTTGTAGTATGTTTTAGTATAATGATACAATGTGGTGTAATCATATTCTAGATATGTTCCAGGATAAACTGCTTTAACTTGTTCTTCAAATAATTCATCTATAGGTAATCCTTTTTTCTCTGAACAAAAAACTAATTTACCATCATTATTTATAGCATACCACAATGGAAGTTCTCCTACATAATCTCTAACTACAAATGCTTTATTTATTCTTTTATCAACTATACAGAATGAAAACATCCCATCTAGCATTTCAAATGAATCAACTCCCATTTCCAAATAAGCATTTAGAATAATTTCAGTATCGGATTTGGTTCGAAATGGGGTTCGTAATGATTTCTTTAATTCTTTTGTTTCAACACTATCCCATAACTCTCCATTGTAAACAATACAAACTTGATTATTCACATCAAACATTGGTTGGTTTGCACTATCGGAAAGGTCTTGTATAGATAATCTATTGTGACCAACTAAGAATCCCTCTATATCAACAAAGGAAGAGTTGTCTCTTCCTCTGTGTATAGTTTTATCTAACCCCACCTTAATTGTTTTATTAGTAAATCCGTTACCTCCTATTATTCCGCACATTCTTCTTTTCGTTTGAAGTATTTTAGTATTATAATCTTACCAATTGAACCAGATAATAAGAATAGAGTAATGGTAATCCAATCTCCTTTTAGAAAACTATCTACCGACCATGCAGTAGAAGCAATCCAAAACATTGTTTGTATATTAAATAATACTACAGATTTTGTTATATTATTTTCAACTACCCATTTGATTTCTAACACTTTAAAAACTGCTAAAGCCAATTGAGTTAGTATTACACAAAAATATATTAAAAGTTGATGCATTATTTATTGAGTATTTGCAATACCGCAATAATACCACTCATAAATTGAATTTCTTTATCTACTACCAATGCATCTTTTGCTGAGGCTTCTGCTAATGCTATAATAACATTTGCAACATTACCCTTTGCGTAATCATCTAATTTATCGTATAGATAAGTGTATGTATCAGTAAAATCAGTTACTCTATTATCTGCAACTAACTGCCTAATATTCATAAACTTATTTCTAAGTTCATCTTTTGATTTAAGTATCTCCACTAATTTAATACGGAAATCCGAATCTACAATTGTAGCACTATCAGTTTTTAATACACCACCTACACAAGCTAATTGACAAGTGTTGATAATTTTTCTAATATCCGGATAATATCCATCTACAATAGGAACTAAATCAGTTGGATTAAATTGCATCTCCTCTTGCTTTAAGATTTTAGCAATCTGAACTGCTACATCTTTTTTAGTTGGAGGTACAATCTGAAATGATTGACATCTACTTTGAATTGGTAGGATGATTTTTTCAATATAGTTACAGGTTAGAATAAATCTACAATGCCTACTAAATGTTTCCATTAAGTTTCTTAACAATGCCTGTGCGTTTGGAGTCATATAATCAAACTCATCTAAGATAACAATCTTATATTTTTTGAACCCAACCCCACTTGCAAAGTTTTTAACTTTATTTCTAACCGTATCAACATTATTCTCATCTGATGCGTTAATAATCATCACATCTGAATCTATGTTTTTTACAATTAATTTAGCTAAAGTAGTCTTACCTGTTCCTGCTTTACCAAAAAACAAAAGGTGAGGGATATCACCACTTTCGATGTATCCCCTTACCTTTGCTTTAAGATTTTCATTACCTACATAATCATCTAAATTTGTAGGTCTATATTTCTCAACCCAAAGTGAGTGAACTTCTTCTTCTTGTTGTTCAAAAAAACTCATACTTTATTGGGTTTAAAATTATGATAATTGTACTTCAACTAAATAATAAGATGAAGTATATCCATCTACTGCGAATTCAACATGTGATAATCCATCCTTAGATACTGCTAAAGTAGCTTTATTTGCTTCTTTATTAGCAGAAAGAATTTCTTTAAAGTATTTCGCTGAGAATGAAATTGGTTTAACTTCTTGAGTAAAATTATCGTTTACTACAATATCAACTCTGTTTGTATTGATATTAGAATATCCAATAACAATTTTTAATTTACCCTTTTCAGTTAATACAGTAAAGTTATCTACATCACTTAATGCACTCTTTGCTTTGATAAATTTATCAATAAAGTTTGCATCTAAATCAATAGAAATACCAAATTCAGGTAATTGCTTTAAATCCGGTACATTTGGGATAACAGTTAAATCTGCTAATTGATACTGAACAGTTGTAGAATCAGATGTTAATGAAAGAGAAATTGGTTTTTCATCAATTTTCTTTAAATCAATCTGTACATCATTACCTAACACATTTAATAAACCTTTTAAGGTGTTTGTGTTATACACACCTATAATAGCATCTTCAAATTCGAAATTATCCAATGTAACTACTCCTAATACAGTCTTATCATCTGATACGAATTTAGTAGAAAGTTTACCACCTTCTGAATTCCATGCAACTGATTCAACTAATCCTGCCAAATTATATTTTGAGATAAAGCGGCTTAAACGATTTTTTTCCATAATTTTTGTTTTATTTTTTATTAATGTAAAGATACGAAATTTATTTCAAACTACCAAATTAAAATGAGAAAAACTTATCAGATTTGGTGATTTTTAGTTGTAAATGCCCCCACCCTAATGCTTTGTAGAAATCCTCTAATTTGTTCTGCATTTCATGCTCAAAAATCTTATCATAATCGATGTAATTTTTGATGAAAGATTCTATCTCTTCCGGGTCGTTTGCCCCTTTGAATCCTATAGTATCTAATCCCAATGGATTTTGCTTAAGATATACCCATTTCATTTTATCACCATTTCTCATAGGTGAATATTTGAATCCACAATTAAAGTGTTTCAACAATTGATTATAAGTCCATGCTGCTTTAACGTGCGCAGGAGTTCCTTTTGCGAATTGGAACATAGCTCCTTTGCTCGGTGTGTATTTAGATAATTCTTTAACCGAACTACTCTTAGCAATATCATAGAATCCAATTAATGGCAACGATGCTTTGAATGTCATAATCTTCTCATCCATTACTTCCTTTGGTTCACTTCGTAGGATATCAATTAATGTTTGTTTCATAAACACTTTGAATGCTCCTGGAAACGAAGAACGAACTACATCCAATCCTTTTACTTGAAGTGTATCACATTTAATACCATTCTCAGCAATAATCCATTGTGCATATCGTTTCTTTGCAATCCAAATTCCAGACCTACTTACAAATTCTTTTTTAATCTGTAATCGGTGTTTATCCTTTGAAACATTTAATATCCTTTCAGAGAATACATCATAGAAATTATTTAAGTAATCCTGTGTTTCTCCTGCAATCCCATCCACTTTCATAGCAACTTCATCATCCGGCATATCTCTCCAATTAGGATGCCTCTTTTCTAATAAAGGTACAGCTGAAAAGAATACTGAATCCGTATCAATATAAATGTTGTAATCACCATCTGTTGTTCCTAACTCTTTATTGTATTTGATGTTAGCCATATCAGCGGTAGATTTAATTACCCTCTGACCTGTTAGTGTTACTGCTTCAGCGTTATCCACATCATAGAATCGAAATGATGGTAATCCTAATACTCCATATAATGAGTTAAGTAAAATCTTTTGTACTAATTGTCGTTTCTTATAGAATGCATATTTTTCAGCATCTCCTTCTTCACCATACTTATTTTCTAACTTACGATACTCAACACGCTTACTGAACCATTCATCTAAGATTGCAGGAATACATCCTATTTTATCTTGTCTATAAATTACACCATTTGATGCAATTGAATTTCCACTACTCTTTAAAAAATCTTCAAACTTATCTCTTGCTATTTGTTTTCCGCTTATTGTATAGAAATCATCTTCTTTTTTAAGATACCTCTGAACATCCCAATTGTCAACCTTTGCCATCTTTGTTTCGGGTGAGATATTCACCGTCATAATGATTGATGGATATAGTGAAGTTAAATCCAAATCATATATCCAATCATACTTACCAACAATCGGGTCTTTTACATACGCTCCGATAAACTTTTGGTCTTTTGCCCCTTCATTTATACCACCCTGTTCTCGCATTGAATCTAACATTCTATCCGAATCCTCTTTCCTCATTTTGTTTGGTGCTACTAAACCTCTTTGTTTTAGGAAGCATAATAACGCACCTTCTAATGAACGAGATGTGAAAAATACATCTTCATAAGCAACGTGTCCGGCGTGAGCAATACCTCTACATAGGTCAATAAATTGTAGTTTTTTATCCATATCTACAATCAATCGAACATCTTCTAAGTTATACTCAATGAACTTTTCAATATCATCTCTAAATAAATCATCCAAATTACCAGAGTATTCAACCTTACCTCTACCTAATTCAATTTTAGCAACGGTATCCAAACGATAGTTATCTAATTCAGTATAGTTGTATTCCTTATATAATACTAAATAATCTAATGCGGATACTCCTCCTATAAACCATTTCTTTCTATACGGTGAAAAGAATACTTCTCTGATAGGAGATAATCTTCTCGCTTGCTTTTCACCTAATACATTTTTTAAACGATTGTAAAGATAAGGAACATCAAAGAAATCGATGTTCCACCCAGTAATAATTGTTGGGTTAATGTGTTCGTATATTGAGAGAAACTTAGATAGCATTTCTCCTTCTGATTTGAACGGAACTACAATTCTGTTTTCCGTTTTTGAAGAAGTCATTGTTCCCTTTTTATCGAGAACTAACACATAATAAAAATCTTCCACCGAATCATGTGCAGCAATAGAAGTTATTTCATTCTGTGCCTTTTCGGTATCAGGTAGACCAGTAATCATCTCTACCTCAATGTCAAAAGTACATACTCTATGCCCTTCCGATGGTATATCTGAATTTGTATATAAATCTACTAATACTCTAGTAACTTCAGGTACATCCGATTCGAATAAACCCTCATCTTCTTTTGTGTATTTGTAAATCTTTGTTAACCTATCACCATAGATACTCTCCCATTCTCCGTTTTGAGCGGGTTTGAAAGCGTATCTTTGGTAAGGTATAGTGAAATATCCTTTTACATCATCCCAAATGTGGACGGTATTGGTATTCCGTTGGTAGTATATGTTTTGATACATTGTAACATTTTAGTGTATCACAAAGATACGAAAATTATACGATAATACCAAATTTATTACCCAATATATTCCTTAATTTTGTTCTCGTAAGTCATCTTTGCATTTACACCTGCTAATCTATCAACTTCTACTCCATCCTTTACAAACACTACAGTTGGTACTGAACGAATTCCGTATTTAGATGCCTGTTCGTGGTCTGTATCTACATCAATTGTTTCAAACACTACATTTGAATATTGGCTTTTAATACCTTCCATTACAGGTGCTAATGCTCTACACGGCCCACACCATACTGCTGAAAATCTTTTTACTTCTAACATGTCTTTTTCTTTTATTTAAATATTAACCTTCACAACTTACACATTCTGGGTCCATTGCTTTTGCCGCAATATCTCCTCTTAATACTGATTCAGTTCTCATATAGTAAAGAGTCTTAACACCTTGTTTCCAAGCTTCTAAGTGAACTTGATTAATCCACTTTGGTTCTGCTATTGCAGGAAACGCTAAGTTTAGAGAAACGGCTTGGTCAATGTATTGTTGTCTAATACCCGCTTGTCTTACTAAATCTAATTGATTAATTTCTTTAAATGTTTTGAATACATCCTTAACTGAATAACATCTACCTTTATGTGATTCTTCGGTTACCTCATTACACTCAACTAATTTACCATCTAAATAACACCACTCATCTAAGAAATCTAATCCCATTACAGAACCACCATCTGCTAAAATCGAATCCCATGTTTCTTTTGTATCAAATCCAATTTTTTTCAATACTCTTCTCAATTCAGGATTTTTTCTAATGAAAGTTCCTTTTGATGTTTGTTCTGTAAATACATTAGCAGCCCAAGGTTCAATACCACTACTTACGTTACCACTCAACTTAGAGTTTGATACAGTGGGTGCTACTGCTCTTAGGTGAGTATTACGGAATCCACTCTCTTTACACCATAGTGGTTCACCATATTCATTTGCTAAATCTCTACTTGCTCTTTCAGATTCAATCTTAATTCCAGAGAAAATCTTACGAGTTTCAAATTGAGCCTGCAATCCTTCAAATGGTAATCCTTTTTGTTGTAAGTAAGTGTGCCATCCTAATACACCTAATCCTAATGCTCTACCTTTTTCTGCTGAACGAACTGCATTTTCAAATCCTTTCATATTCTTAGCTCTTTGTAAGAACTCTTCTAATACACCATCTAAGAAAATAGTAGATGTATAAACTAAATCAGTATCTTTCCACTCATCGTATTTTGCCAAGTTTAATGAACTTAGGCAACAAACAAATGAATGTTGCTCATCAGTATGTAAAACGATTTCAGAACAAATATTAGTCATATGAACTTTCAAACCATTCTTCTTATACATTTCAGGATTTGCTTTGTTCACATTTCCCTTATACATAATATATGGTTCACCGGTTGCTTTTCTTTTTTGTAATATTTTACCCCACTTTCTACGGGCTTCTGAATCACCTTCTTCTAACTTCTTCATAAATCTATCACTAATTACAACACATTGGTGTAAGTTAAGTGATTGACGATTAACATCGCCTTTGGGTTCTCTAATCTCTAAGAAATCTTCAATATCTTTATGTTCGATTTTAATATTTACTGATGCTGCTCCTCTACGAACTGAACCCTGATTTGTTGCAAGGATAGTTGAATCATAGATTTTACAAAAAGGAACTACCCCATCAGATGTACCATTTCCTGTGATTTTAGTACCTGCAGGTCGAATCATATTGATTCCGATACCAACTCCACCTCCGTGCTTTGCTAACAACATTAATTCTAAATTCTTTGAACCGATTTCAAAAATACTATCACCCACATCAATACCAAAACAAGAGATTGGTAAACCTCTATCCGTACCTGTGTTTGATAATACTGGCGTTGCTAAACATAACCATCCTCTCCAAATGTAATCAAAGAACTTTGTTGCTAATTGTGGTTTTTCTAACCTCTTAGCAACTGTCGTAGCAACTCTCCAATATGCATCTTTTGGTTTTTCTCCTGCTTGCAAATATGTTTTGGATATAGTTTTTACATATATCTCATTGTTTCCCCAAGAAGGAAAGTCGACATCAACTTCCCAATCGTATTCTTCTCCGTAATTTTTCATAAACTTTTTTTAAAATAAATCATCCCAATTTTCACCTTCACCTGCCTTACTATAATCAGTAGGTCTCATAGCGAAGAAATCTGTGTGGGTTACTCCACCTGTAAGATGATAAAACCAATCTAATTCGGATGCTTTCTTTTCGTTAAACTCAAAGTAGTCATCTCCACCTTTAATTGGGTTATATCCTAACTCTCCCAATTTTTCATTAACTCTCTTTGTAATGAATTCTTTTAGCTCATCTTTTTTAAGATTATCTAAATCACCCTGTTCAAAAATCTTATCAATGAATTTGTGTTCCAAATCTCTAATGATTTCAGCTGCTTTGTAGATATCAGCTTTTGCTTCTTCTAACAATTCAGGAAATTCACTACACATATGTCTGAATAATTGACAACCCATCTTTGAATGTAGGGATTCATCTCTAACACTCCATTTCATTTGTTGTCCAATTCCTTTTAGTAAGTTTCTCATTTGGAAACTATAAAGAACTGCAAATGAAGAATACAATGCTACACCTTCTGCAAATGCTGAAAATATAGCAAGTGAGCGAGCAACCTCAACTCTAGCCGTATGATTAGTATCCAAATCTTTAGGAGTCCATTCAGCTGTTGTATTCGTTAGTAATTCAAATCTTTCTTTCATAACCTCATCATGCATAAAGCCTGCGAAATCATCTAATCCTAATGTTTCATTTAAGTATGAGTATGCAACTGAATGTATTGTTTCTTGTGAACCAAATGCCATTGCCATCTGTCTAATCTCATGCTTTGGAAACCATTTTGTAACCATACCAGTCCAATAGTCTGATACTGCACATTCCGTTTGAGCAAAACCTAAAAGAATATTTCCAACTAAATGTTTTTCTTCTTTTGTTAAATTCTCATTCCAATCCTTCACATCGCCTTGCATTGGTATTTCAGTATGTAACCAAAATGCCTGCATTTGTTTTAACCAACCTTCGTTATAGTATTCTGGAAATTCAAATGGTTTATAGGCGATTCTATCCGTAAATAATTTGCTCATATTATAGTCTTTATTATGTGTTTATCCTAATAGGGGTAAGAATAAATACATCAAAATCTCTAAAAAGTTTTTGGTTCTTTAGAAATCTTTTTCTGTCGTTTTTTCTTTAGTTTTCTTTAGAAAAATTTTCATCTTCTTCCTCTATCTCTTCTTCTAAATCCTCATTTTCTAATTCTTCTAATTCATCTATTGATGGATATTCGCTAAATAATATTGGAGTTATATCTACTCCAGCATCATCCGTTAATTTCATATTCACTATATTATATTCAATATATTCAATAGCATCATATTCTAACATACCACCTTCTACTAAAATTTCTACTATGGTGGAGTAATCATATACAATTCTTTTAGATGATGAATCATACCCCATTATGGCTTCATCTAATCCTTCTAAGATGGCCATACCGGTTGATATACCATCGATAATGTCTATTTGTTCTTGTGTTAACATAAAATATATTTTATCCCATATTATCTACATACTTTTTATGTAGTAGTTGTTTTTGTAATAACTCTCCATTTTTACTCTCTTTACTCGCTATAATTCCATTTGATGAATTAGCCGCATATACTTCAATGATACCTTTGTTAGTGTTCATCTTTGCAGGGAATGTTAATCCATCTGGTCCAAATCTGTTTTTCATAACGTGGAATCTAGCAGTATCATTCAACTTATCAGTATCTTTTCTACTAACTGATATGATTAAATCTGCGTTCATTACTTTTGCATAACTATCCGCAATTTTATCAGCGTGAATTACTTCACTTTCAATAGCACTTCTATTAGTTTGGGATGCAGTCCAAATTGGTATTTGATACTCACCTCCCATTGCTCTTAAATCAATATAGATACCACCTTGTTCCTGATAATCTGAATTATTTTTTGAGCTAACACTCATCAATAAATCAGCGTAGTCTATAATTATCAAATCGGGCTGAAATTTGGTTGAACGAACCATATCAATGTGTGCCGCAATTGTGTTTGCAGTAATACCCTTTGGTGGATAATATTTAATCATCAATCCACCTTTTAGTTTATCTACCTTATCCTTAATGTGTTCTTTATTATCTCTTAACTCAGCTGATGGGATACCGGTAAAGATTGTATCATATCTCTGCCCAACATAGTTCTGTGTAAGTTCTAATGTATAGTGTAATACATTCTTACCTTGTCTAACTGCTTCCGCACCAATGTGGCAAAGAACCCAAGTCTTACCAACTCCAGATGGTGCAACGATTACTCCTAATTCACCAGGCCCCAATCCTCCATCTATTAACTCATCGATTACATCCCAATTAGTTTTAACGGTTTTTCTATTAACCTCTTCAAAACGAACTTCTATATCTTCTTTGTAATCTAATCCTAAATCATTTGATTGTCCAACTTTAACCGCATCTCTTACTAATTTTTCAATCTTATCAAATTGACCCGTTTGTAATAAGTCAACTGATGTAAGGATAACATTTTTAAAGTTTTGATTTTTACAGAATGTTACGAATTCGTTCTTAACCCATTCGGAATCCCCTCCACTTTGAAGAGCGTAAATTGCTTTTAATTGAGTAAGAACATTTTGTTGAAGTGCCTTATCGGTAATTTTTTGTATCTCCGTTTTAAAGAAATCAGTAGTAGGAGTATTTTTGTATTTAGAAAAATATTTACGGGTTATATCAACTACCCATTTGTTAGTATCGGATTCAAAATATTTTGTTTCCAAAATATCCGAAACTTGCTCTAAGAAAGGTCTATCTGTTACTAAATTGGTTACCACTTTTGTTTGGTAACTCTGTCCGTATTTTGCTAAATTATCTACCGCTTCACTCATACCACAAATATAAGATTAAAATTTGGAATTTCCAAATTATTATAAAACTAAATTACCGAATGATGACCTCAGCCAATCATTAACATCTCCCCAATTTTGTAGTATCTTATATTTCATTCCAAACCCAATGAATTTCATTTTATCCAATGGTTCAACTGATTCAATAAATCTGTCGTTTATTTTAAGTTTGGTAATCCCGCTAATATCCGGGTCTTCCAATTGCATTATTTGGAAATTTCTTTCAATTATTTTTTTACTATCTAAAATGGTTTGAAAAACTTTGTATTCCCCTTTTTGTTCTTCCGCTAATCTCATCAGTTCATCTACTGTCAATCTAGCATCGGTTTCCAATACAGGCAATCTTTTAAGAAGTGTTTTTAATCCACATCCCCTTACACCATCTATGTTATCGGATTTATCACCATCCATTACTCTATACCATATAAAGTTTTCTGCGTGAACTCCGTATAATTCTTTTAATTTATCCTTATCAATTTTTTGTTTCTTCAATGGATTCCAAACGTGGATATTATCCGAAACTAATTGTAGGAAATCTTTATCCGATGAAAGAATTAATGCTCCTTCATCTTCTTTGATAACTTGTTTAGCTAAATAACCTATTACATCATCTGCCTCTATGTTATCATATATCATTGTAGTTACAGGCAATACACCTAAGATGTTAGCCAATGAACTCAATTGCCTTCTCAAACTTACTTGCTCATCTTCTTCACTCATCATATCAGCATACTGACGATTGACTCTGAATTTAACTTTTCTATCCGCTTTGTAATTTGAGAATACTTCTTTTCTTTTTTGTGAGCCCCCCTTACCATCAAATATTACTACTACTCTAGTAGGGTTTTCCTGGCGTATAACTGCTCCTAATGATTTTAGGAATCCAACCATACCACCTGTGTGTTCTCCATCTTCGTTCATTGTTGGGTTTGTACTCCAGCAACGGAAGAACATATTTAAACCATCCACAAATAACACCTTAGAATTTCTAGTTCTAAGGTGTTTAGTGGTATGTTCCAAATTTACTTCATCTAATAAATTCTTGTATTTGTTATTCACTATTCTACTTCGTTTGGTAAATTTGTATCAATTTCCATTGATTCAATATCGTATGTATCTTTCTTATATTGAATAATAGTTGTTTCACAAATCTTTTTATAAATTTGGTCTCTTAACTCAGGTTTTTGTTGCATCATTACAATGAAATCCTTAGATTGGAATTTCACAACTTCACCCGTATCAGTATCTACATACTCATACCAAGCTCCACCTTGCTTAACTAACTTATTATCTTTCAATACAGTTAGCCAGCTACCATAATTATCAATACCTCTATCGAAATAGATTTCAAAATCAGCTGAACGGAGTGGTGGCCCTAATCGGTTCTTAACCACTTGTGCTCTTACTGAGATTCCTACTGTTTTATCCGTTCCACCAATTTTAGTTTTAACTTGTCCAACGTTCTTCAATCTTAAACGAACCGATGCGTGGAAAGCCAAAGCCTTACCACCACTTGTTGTCCAAGGGTCACCGAACATTACTCCTAACTTTTGTCTTAATTGGTTTGTGAAGATAACTGCAATTTTCTGTCTACCAATTACATTGGTAATCTTTCTCATTGCCTTAGATATGATAATAGCTTTATCGGTTGCATAACCGTCTTTATCATAATCCGATTCCATCTCTTTCTTAGTAGAAGCCGCCGCAACGGAATCCACAACGATTGTTACTAATCTATCTTTGTCAGATGTTCTAACTTTTTCAATGATTGTTTCAATTGTTTCAAATATATCCTCAACTGTATCTACACTCACATATAGAAGTTTGGATACATCTACTCCAATTGCATCAAAGAACTCTCTACTTACCGCAGTTTCAGTATCAATCAATACCGCAACTCCACCTTGTTTTTGAGTTTCCGCTAAGATGTGAGCAGAGAGTAATGATTTACCACTCTGCTCTAAACCTGTGATTTCAGTAATTCTACCAACAGGTATTCCACCATACGGGCGATTAGAAATAGCAACATCCAACATAGCTGCTCCGGTTGAAATCCATCCATTTACATTGGTTGGTGCTCCATCGGAATCATCATCTAAGAAGAAGGCGATTTTTTGGTCTTTATTTTTCTTGTTCAGACTTTCGACCAGAATATCTGCTAAATCATTTTTTGCCATAATTATAACTTGTTATTATTTGAATAAATCTTCGAATGCATCCGCAACTTGTTGAGTTGTTTTGGATACAGGTGCTGATGGTGTTTCATCCCAAGGTAACTCTTGCTGAGTAGCCTTATGTGGAATCGCATCATCTAATTGGTGAGGCTTTGTATCGAAGTCAAATGAATCACTTACACTTTTCTCTGTTTTAGCCACAAGTGTTTCTTGTGTAGCAGATTGTGCACCCTCATCAGTTGTGTTTCCAGCTAACCAATTTTCTAAGATTTTCTTCAACTCATCATATGACAATTCTGAGTAGATAGTGGTGATTTCTTTTTCGTTACCAATCAACTCCTTAATCTTCTCATCGTTCTCATGCAACTTAGTAGTTGTAGGTTTAACTCTGATAGTAGTAGTTGGGTAAGATGCTCCACCTTCCGCTGCTGCGTAATCTACGACGATATCTCTACCACTAAAAGGGTCAGATAAATCACCGTAATCTGGGTCTGCGAAATAACCCAATAATTCTTGATAAACTGTCTTACCGAATCCCCAAAACTTAACACCTTCATTTTCCTGACCTCTTACGATTACGGGAACAAAAGTTCTCAATTTTGGCTCCATTTTCTTAGCTTCGCGGTAATCATCCTTTCCACCCATTCTCTTAAGTTTTTCTGCAAACTCTACGATAGGGTCAGGTCTTCCGAATGAAGCTGGTGATAAATAGGATTTGTTGTTGATGTTGTAGTGAAAATACAATTCAATAAAAGGAATATCCTTGTTGAATTTGTAAGGTACTAAACGGATTTGGTGTTTACCAACTGTTGGCTTCCATAGTGAGTCAGCCGTTTTCTGTGTCCCCTGAAGTTTGTTCAGACGGGCTCTGATTGCATCAATGTTTGTTGACATGCTTTATTTGTTTTATGGTTTAAAAATTAAGTTTAAGTTTATAGATATAAATACCTACAAGTAATAAACTTAGAACAAAGATACACTAATATATCGAATATTCCAAGCTTTTTTTAATATTTTTTTACTAAAATATTTCCTCTTCTAACTCTTTGAGATTCAATTCATTACACCCTTTAGTAGTCTTACATTTAGTGTAAGCATCGTGTAATTTCTTATGACGATTGATTCTCTGAAGAACATACCACCCGTCATCGTTTGTAGTGTATATCGATTCCCAAAGGGTTAAGTTTTCGGAATATGGATGTGGTTGATTCTGTGCCCAATTTTTGGCAGCAGTAAACCCTCGTGGGGTTGCAGGAAATTCTCCTTTAGGTGTAGGAGTAAAGAATGAGATGATTTTGTTTAAAAACTTTTTCATGAAACGGAAGGAGTTGAGATTCCCCTATAAATATATACAAATATACAAAAACAATTACTTTATCCAACCTATTTTTTTACCTTCTTTTTTTCTTCGTTTCCACTCTTCTTCTGAGCCGGGAAATCTCCATGCCCATACTATCCAAAATAACATAAATCCACCAATACCAATAAGTGCCGCAGGTTTATGTAATGTAAATAATAGAATAGTATAACTGATAATCATAGTAGTTACCATTATCCATTTTACCTTTGTTGGGTAAATACTTTTTTCTTCCCAACGAATTAAGTGTGGTGAGAATGTTGGGTGAGTGTGCAACCAATGATTTAACTTTGGTGAACTTTTAGCGAAAGCCCATGCCGCTAATATAACGAATGTAGTCATTGGTACACCTGGAACTATTGCTCCTATATATGCACAACCTACGAATACCAATCCTAATGCTCTCCATAACCATACTTTCATTTTGCTTCTTTTTTATTTTTAAAAAATTCTTTTACTTTTTCCTCTAAAAAATTAATTGAGTCGGAATCACCTGTCCAACCTTCATATTTGATATAATATTCAATTAGTTTAGGATTTTCTTCTAACCTCTGTTTTAGTTCACTTAATTTAGGTATGTATATGTTTATATAAGTCATTACTTAGCCCACTTTCCTCTACTAACTAATTGTGCAATGATTCCATATACAGATAAATCCTGATAAGTATCATCTATTGCTTCTCCCACATTATCTTGTTTACCCAATACCACTAATTGTTTTAATCTCTGAATCTTATCATTCATTCTGAACCACAATCCTGTTTGAGATAATTTTCTCTCCTCTTCGGTAACTAATGATGTTCCTACTGATATATTACCTGGTCCGTAATTTGATTGTTTTAAACAGAAGGTTTCATATCCTTCTATCATAATCTTTTTGTATTCCGCTGTCGTTTCCGGATACTCAGCTTCAATTTGAGCTACTATTTCTGGGTTCTTATAGTTGATTGTCATAACGTTTGGTTTATAAGTGTAAAGATAATAAGAAAATTTTATATTTCCAAATTATTTTTTACATTTTACTATCCAAGTTGAATAAGATACATTTATACCCGCTTTTCTCTTTCCGCTCGCATCACCTTTAATTTTGAGTTCTCCCGGATTTGGATTGAATTTAACACAGCACTTTTCATTTATACCATCCAAAACTTCCATTGAAATTCTAGTTCGTGCACCGGTACCACTTTCTACAAATCTAACATTACCAAAGTTATTTGATTTAACGTCTTCATTGAACATCATCTCAAATAACATCCCAGTCTTATTATATAATTTTAATCCTCTATCAAATTCAGCATCCATTTCCTCTTCCCCTAAACTATTTTGATATGATTTTTTAGCCTGTTGATATGCAGATTTTTCACCATCTGTTGCCTTCGTTTCTACATCGGAAACCATTCTTTCAGCCTGCTCAGGACTCTTACCCTGCCCAACTAAAATTTCTATCATATGGGCTCTTTGTGCTTTATAACCTTCCTCCGCTTTATCAATTGCTTCTTTTGAAGGTGGATACTCTCCATAAATAGCATGATAACTATCCATCATTGAATCCAATACTTCTTTTGTTTTTTCGTTATTAAATGTACTTCCATCAGTTTTTGAAGGGCCCGCACTTGCACCACCCTTACCCAATTTAATACTTTCAGCATCACTATCAATAAATGAAACACTATTTGCAGAGTATTCATTTGCATAAAATTCCGCTAATTCTTCTGGAGTTGCGTTTTCCGGTGGGGTTTTTTGTTGATTAAATGAAACTATATCAACAGTTGGGAAGTTTGATGATGAAGGTAAAAATGCCTGATTTCCTTTTCCGATTTCATTCATAAATACTAAAACTTCCGCTATATCAGGACCACCTGATGCTATATCTTTATCTCTTCTTATATTTTGTAATACATTTGTAAGTTTACCTAAATATTCTGCTGATGCTTTTTCTTTTTCCTCTGCACTCATAGAATCCCAATTCGGATTGTTTATGGGTGCGGATTTTTCTATCTCATCTATACTTTTAAATAAGTCTGCATATTTTTCTAAAATTTCTTCTTCAGATAATCCTGAATATTTTTTTATAGATTTTAATATACTTTTTCTAGTTTTATCTATTGTATTCTTAAGGGTCTTTTTTCTATTATCATTGGTATCAGTTGGACCATAATCCACCACTTCCATTTCACCATCTTTTGAAAGTTTATCAACCATTGTGTTTCCTCTTTCAATAGCAGCAATTACTTTCCTAGCTTCTTCGTTTGCCTCCTCTTCAGAAGAACCTTGTTTAATAAATTGTTCAACTAAATTTGTTTGTTCTACTAAAGTTTCCTTATCCGGCACTGGTCTTTTAGTATAAGTAACCCCATCTACTGTTACGCTATTTCCATTTTCGGAAACTTCAAACTTTACTTTTCTGCGTTTTTTATTCATTTTATTCGCAGTCCAATCTTTTTTATTTACATACGCACCAGTTTGGGTTCTAATAGGTAATCCATATTTATTTACCATACTATCATTCCACTCCTCTGCTTTAGTATCATAATCCTCAACCTTTTGAGGGTCTATATTCATTTGGATTTTTTCTCTTGAATTAGAATTAAAATCTCCTTCTGTTTTAGCTATATAAAGACCAATATCATTTCCTCCTCCAACTCTAACCGCTAACCACTTACTTGCAATCTCTAAATCATTAGGGTCTACATCTTCTCCTTTAAGGATTTTGGCAATAGCATCTTTTAATATTTTTTTAGTTGAATCATCCGCTTCAGAATTATCGATATGTTTATTAGCCTCTGCTATACGCTTTTTTATAACATCATCGCTTATTTTCAAATTAGTTCTTGCAGTTGCTACATCTGCATTTACATTAGAATCTAATTCATCGGCTTTTGCAGTCGCCTCCGGTTGGTCTTTTACATCAATTGGTGTTACTTTAACTGTATCACCATTTGGTAATTTTTTTGTTACACTCTTTTCAAATAATAAACTTAAAAACTTTTCATTTTCATTTTCAAATATTTCTCTAACTACACTTTCTGTTTTTACATATTGTGCAGGGCCATCAGGAGTATCTGAATAATAATTTCCACCTACTGGATGTATTACTCCACCTTCTTTTTTATTTGGTTCTTTTGGTGCAGGTACTTCTCCATCTTTAACATCCGCTTTTTTAGCTGCAATTCCCATATCTTCAGCAAACTTATTCGCCATCGGAATCGCATCTTTAATATCCATATCGATTACCGTTGATTTCATTTCAATCGGTGAATCTGGGTGTTTAGCATTGTAAGCTACAATTGCAGCCCATCTGTGGTGTCCATCGATTACATATCCATCTCTACTCACATATATTGGTGCAGTAATCTTTGGATTGGTAGGGTCTTTTTCCAATGCTCCCATCATACCAATTACTTTACCGCCTACTAAATCTTTTTGAGTTGCTTTTAATTTATCTGCGGGAACTTTAGTTTGTAATACTTTAACGTTCTTTTGTTTCAACATTTCTCTGAATACCGGCTCTGTATCTACTTCACCATCCTTATCAGTTTCCATACCTGCTGCTTTACTACCTTCTACCGCCTTTCCTTTGAATTGAGGCATTTCTTCTCTAGGTATTCCCTTATTATCATCACAATATAAGTTAGTTCCAGGAATAGTAATATCACATAAATTGATATCAGGTGCAGGTTCTCCTTTAGCTTCCGCGTCAGAAATCATCTTAGCAACTTTGTCTATATCAGTATTGAATTGTTCCAATTGAGCAGGTTGTAATCCACTAAGTGCTTCCGCATTTGAATTGAATATCTCTTTATCTGCATCAGGCATTTCGTTTGATACTTCATCTGCTTCTACAGGTTTGAATTCATTTTTCTTATTTCTCTTTCTCCACATATCAACGTGAGAGTTTCCAACCGGTGCAATTACTGTGTATCCAGCATCTTCTGCCTCTTTTATTTTTCTATCTAATTCTTTTTGACGGAATCCGTTGTATGCTTCTTGAGTTTTACTTATTTCAGTTTCACCATACCCATCATCATCTCTGTAATTTAATTCATAAAGGTCTTTTTGCTGTGCATCGGTTAGGTTATTCCAATCAACCTCGCCATCAAATTCCGAACTTCCACCTTTTTTAGCCTGGTCGATTAACCACTCTTTTCCTTCATCATCTAAATAATCTTCAGGTGTCATATTTTCGTCAGGACCATCTTGTCCATACATATTTGACCATATGGCTGCTTTTGCTTTGGATTTACTACCCCCTACCGATTTTGCTACTTCATCAAACACAGGTGATTTATCATCCAATACGTCTGCATTTTCATCCCAACTACTTTCTTCTGCATTATCAAAGTGTCCTTTTACTGCATTTCTAATTTCATTTTGTTCTCCACCAAATTCAATATTACCATTATCATCTTTACTCATACCACCCTCACCTACAAACATTACTTTTGTATCTTTAGGTAAAGTTTTTATTTGTTCTATTGTTTGTTTATTACTTTTTTTTCTTTTTCCGTGCTCAACTCCAATAATCAATGAACCATTTTCAGTAGTTTCTACATCTAAATCTTCACCATCTTTACTTTTTCTATTTTTTAATCCCTTTGATACCGTCTCGCTTTTAGTTTTTATATCATCCTCAGTAGGTTTATCTTCGGTATCCGCACTATCTGTATCTTTCTGTGCCTTAAATGCTCTAGCCATAGCTTTACTCTGAGCAGTAGCATTTGGGTCACTCAATACTTTTTGTGGGTCTTCCTTTGCATCTTTCTTACCTTTCTCTACTTCTGGATTTGCTTGAGGTGGGGCAGGTTTTTCAGGTTGTTCGGCTGAAGGTTTATCTCCGGTTGGAGTTTCTGGTTTTTCTTCTGGTTTATCAGCCGGTTTTTCTGCTGAAGGTTCATCTTTTTTAGGCTCATCGTTAGGCTTAGGTTCTTCACCCTTACCACTCTTTGCATCAAATTTGGCTTTCTCTTCCGGAGTTACGGGTCTAAGACTTCCTTTTTCATTTTTAAGTTCAGCCTCTCCACCATTTTTAGATGAATAAAACCCACCTCCTAAGTGAAACTTACCTGGAAATAATTTAGATTCTCCCTCTTTTTCTGCTTCGTTTAGAAACATCTCTTCTAATTGAGGTTTAAGATAACTATACCCCAATTCATCACATATCTCTAATAGAGCAAAAACCTGCTCTCTATCCTTCATATTAGGGAATGGATAGGTTACAGATAATTCTAATAAAAGCTCATTTATGATATTCTTAATATCTGCCATAAGATTAATTAAATTCTATCTTTTCAAAAATTCTTGTAGGAACTTTTCTAATTCCTTGTAAACCCGTTAATATAATACAATTTCTAAATTTATCCCAATCTAAAGAGAATGAGGTATCTAATACTCCTCCGTTTTCTTCTTTAATTAATTGGTTCAATGCATTGATTGTATATAGGGTGTTCGATTGTTTCTTTCTATGTACCAATATAGTGTTGGATAACTGCTTATTTGGCCTGAACTCCACATCGATATTATATGTAATATATAATTCATCTAAATTGGTCTTATTCTGTAGAATGTAGATGTAGTTATATACTATTTTATAATTTTCTCTAATTTGTTGCAATATATCCTGCAAAACTTCTTTATCTGTAAAGGTGCATAGTAACTGTGTTTTCATCTAACGATTTATTTTATACTTTTTATCCTATATAAGTATTAAATATTTCCGTAAGTATAATTTTTCTCCATCTTTGTAGGGGATATTCTATGCAAAACCTCCTCTATTTTGGATAAAAGTTCAATTTCGTTAGTATCAACATCAAATAAAAAAGAATCATATGTGTAAAGAACCAATTTTGTCTTAGTATTTTCCAACAAAATATTCAATTGATGAAGTAGTAAAACATTTTGTTCAGTCTCTAATGCCTGCAAATAATAGTTAAACACTTTCTGAGCATTATGATTATCTATCTTAGTAAATGGTATCCGCTTCCCAAATCTAGTCTCAATAAATCCATTTACTACAAAATTCTTATATAATTTAGTTATGAAATCATTTGTTTTTTGGAAGAATGGTATCTCTAAATTATGAACATCGATTCCACCATACAATTGTTGGAAAGTAATTTTCTTACTATTAAGGTAATCCTCTTCTGTTAACTCATCTTTCCCAAAATATTGTCTCCCTAACCATTCATGTGCAGAACCTTCCGGCATTGGCTCTCCTATTAATTTTGCAATTAATCGAATGTGATATCCATCAAAATCATATTGAACCAATTCTCCATTTTTACTAACAATGAAATCTCTACTACCATCAGATTTCTTAAGAGCCGAATAATTTATTCCTCCAAATGTATTCGAAGGTCTCCCTGTTGTGGTAAAATTATTGTAAAGAGAATACTCATACCCATATGTGGTAGGAATACCATTTGCTTCGATTCTAAGGAACGATGGAATTGTGTAATCATTGTATCTATCAAAACCATTTGAATCGATTCTAGCATACTTAGCGTTCTCCACAACGAAATTCACAACTCCTTTTAGAATAGTTGCAATTGGAATGAATGAAATATCAGATTTGTCCCTATATCCATTGGTAAAAGATTGGTATATCATATCATATGCATAGGATTTAAACTCCATTAAGTGGTATGAAACATCAACACTTTTCCAATTTGTTATTTTGGTTTGGTGTAAGAACCATTTTGTATCGAAGATGTACTTAACTCTATCACTTCTCTCCAATATGGATAGGCTAAGGGAAACACAATCATTGTGCTCTTCCATTATAACCCAACAATGTTCTCCTATAAACACAAAAACACCCAACAGCTTATTGGCTATAGGGTGTTCTGTTCTATTTTTGAATAGAGGGAATATAACGGAATCTTTGGATGTGTATTCATCCATAAATCTTGTCTCAATATCTTTATTTTCTACATAGTAAACCATAGAAAACAAATATACGAAAAATTTTTAAGAATTCCAATATTTTTCTTGTAAAGGTTGCAACTCAATTGGTTCTCTCTTCATATGTGAACCCTGATTGAAGTAAGCTCCTCTTTTAAGATATCCTCCTAATAAGTTTCTACGGAATCGGTTTGAATCGTTTGCTTCTGAACCATGCACACAATGTGAGTGAAGTAAAACTACCTGTCCCTTTTTAAGAACTCCTTCTACCTTACGGAAATCATGTCCTTCTGGCATAATACAAGGTTTACCTCTTTCGTTTCTCCAAAAGTTAGGATTAGTTTTAGCTCTTTCCTCATCCACTTCAATCGGTAAAGTTGGTAAACGGTGTGAACCTTCGTAGTTCCATACTGCTCCATTACCCGCATCGTGGTTATCTAAAGCCAATGCAGTATTGATGATTTCATTGTGTCCACATCCTGTGTAGAATGCATTTTGGTGCATATCTCTACCTAATTGTCCAGGTGGTTTAAAATACGACCAAGTCTGCATACCAACGATTTCACCTCCCATAAGATATGAGCATGCTTCAATAATCTTCGGGTGAACAAATAGTTTCTCTATTTTTTCTGAAATTTTGTGTGGGTATGAAAACGGGTCCCACTCTCCCCACTCTTTACCATCTGGAGTAAGTGTTCCTTTTCTTTCTTGACGAAGTCTTTCTAACTCATCATTTATTTCATCACACTCTTCTTCGGTAAGTAATTCTAAGGTTGTAAATCCTCTGTATCGCCAATCAAACGTAATTTGTTGGACTTCTAAATCTGTAAGATGTTTGAACATAACTTTGTTGTTTATTATAACTATAAATATACGATGAATTATTTAATTTTCCAAATAAATTTATGATTTATATCAAGCTCTATAAAATTGTTTCGGATTAACCAAATATAGATTTAACTCCGGTAATTCCTTTTCTGCCTCTTTAATAGCCATTTGATTTGAACGTATTACCGATGGAATTAATGCACCTTGATTAGTATAAGTATCTTCTAAATTTCCGGTGATTCTCCATTTAAGTGTTGTGGTTTTATAATATACACCGCCACTATATTCATTGAATCTTTGAGAATTTATTTCAATTATTACAGAGCCGGGAGTATCTCTTCTTTGCACAAAATAACGAACAATAATACCTTTAATATAATCCTCATCCGTTGGTGATGGATAATGAGCTTTAGGCATACTATTTTTTATCTTAATATAATTTTTTAATTTCTTATATTGTTCTACTGCTCCCATATTATTTACTGAAAGGTCTATAGTGCCCGATTACTTCTGTTGTCCATTTTGCCGAATCAACGGCATGCTTTATCTCTTCTACTTGAAATGCCCCTTTATTATTATAATAATCAGGTAAACCTATTACTCTATACATATGACCAACTTTAAATCCACTTATACCCAAAACAGTAAAACTAAATTCCACTGGTAATGTTCTACCTGTATATGCCACTCCAAACCCAGTAAGGTATGTTTTAAGTTGGTCTGTAAACATTTTTTTATTCAAACACACGACCGGTACTGCCCATTCATCTAAATTACCATCTCCTATTTCCGATTCACCTTTGAGAGTTGCTTTAGGATGAACTGCTAATCTATTGTTTCTTCTAAAATCAATCCATCCTTGTGTCTTTGCATCTGTTAATGCGGTATCATCACCTTTTGCGGGTGATGATGAATCCACTGTTTGTTTTGCCAATATACTATCAGTTTGGTTTGAGAATAATCCTGTTAATTCATTTGGGTTTTTCAATCCTGTTGATTTTTCTAAATATATTTTTGATTGAGTTGCCTTTGATATATCCATTCCAAATTTTGCAGTAAGAAATACACTATCCGTTCCTGATAATGAAAACGTATGAACACTTTCCTTATCACTATTTCTTAAATTAGAATCTACTATTTTTAATTGACCACTATTTTCTAACATCTGAAATGACCATAATCCCTCCACTGCTTCCGCCATTACAGATAATACTCCATCTAATACTTCTTTGATGGGTTTAGTTTGATTTCTCAATGCCTCTGCTACAATTTCAGAATCCAAAAAAACCCATCGTATATCACCAAATGTATTCGCCGCTAATGTTATCGTTTCATTTCCTTTTGTTACAGTAGCATCTGTAAGAGCACCTTCTACTCCTGGAAAACTAATCTTACCAAGAGAGGTATCCATTGTACCCCCAGCAGTTCCTCCCGCTTTTTTGAAATATTCATTCTCACCTAAATAATTATATGTTGCTTTATTTGGTATAAAAATTCTATCATCGGTAGAAAATATTCCAGGAAAACAACTTATATAAGTGTTGTCTATGTTAACATTAAATTCAGCTGCTCCACCTGATATTTTTACTCTAGATTCGTTTAGTATTTTAATAAATGCATTAAAACTAATATATTTTTTTGGAGTAACCGGACTTTCTGCATCTAACGCTTGAAATGATGCTCCTTTATATGTTATATCACCGGTGAACCAACCACTTTTTGCAGTTTCAGTTTTAGCTTCTTCTAAAATATCTTCCATAAAGTTAACAAACTCATTAAATTCATATTTAGCAAAGTCAGATTTCAATGCCTGAACTTTTGTAGTTCTAACTTCATCCGGCAATTGATTAAAACAATAGTACCAATTATTTTGAAGTCCTAGTGAATTTGGAACTATCTCATATGCTATCGGCTCAGGCTTTTCCCCATCTACGGTTACTGCCGCTTGATTATAATTAAATAAAATTTCACCTATCGTAGTTACCTTACATTGAACTTCAAAATTTTCTCCGTCAATTGAACTATCTCCACCAGTTATAATACCAACCATATTATCATAACATCCACCGTTTGCTTGTCTAATTGCATTTAATGTATCAGGATTTCTATTGTATGAATTTACATTTCCTGAATTAGCTGCTAAAGGGCCAACTGCTTTGCCACTTGCTGCAGTTTTATTCCAACCCCATTGAATGAATACACTAATTCCTGGCTCTAAAAAATATTTAAGTATATCGGTATATTGTTCTACAGTAAAACATTTTATTTTTATCGTACCTGCCCTAAGAGTTCCTCTTTGTGAAAAATCTACAGAAAAATCTGTTATAATTGGTGAAGGTCTAAATCCATATTCTTTATCTAATTTATAGGCATCCCCTATTATATCCGCGTATGTTCCGGATGATATAGTTTTCTGCCCACCTAAATTAGATGTAACATAAATCCAAGGCACCATACCTGATACCGTTACCGGATTCTTTCTAGCATTTAATTCTGTTATTATATAAGGGTCAATACTTTTATACCAAGGGAAACCTAATGCCATAATTCTATAAATTATTTATTATCAAAAATTTATTCTTTGGAATTCTCAATTGAATACCACCATCTAAACCTATATTAGCTCCATTTATATTATTCGCCTGTGCAATAATCCACCATAGTTTACTCTCACCATAAAATTGTTGTGCAAGTAAATCCAATCTATCTGTTTCCTGAGTAATAATGTAAATATCATCATCTCTTTTTTCAATAGTACGAGGTATCACCGTTGTTAATACTTTTTTACCGGTAGCCAATCTTTTTGTCTTTACACTATTGTATCTCATATTATGTTATAGGTTTACCGTATCCGTAAATATTAGCAGTAGTATCATTTCTACTCTCAATAAATGTTAAGCCAACTGCCGCATTTATTATCTTAGGTAATTTATATTCATCCATATTATAATTACCGGTTGAAACTGTATCTCTATCAGTTTCAGTATGAATATTACTCTTTTTATCTTTTTTACTATATATTTCGTTTACATACTTTGAATTAGTAGATAGTGCATCCGATTGCATTATTCTATCTCTAGAAGTCTCATATACCTCAGCAGTTGTAGTAGTTAAAGTAGGTCCTGAGTTTGTAGCATCTTTATAAAAAGTACCATCGAATAAGTACCTACCTCTTTTGTTTTTAACTTTTCCTCCACCTGTTTCCCAAAGGTTTTCACTATCTTCAATCGAATATGTTAACGCATCTATAAAACAAACTTTATCAGTATAGATACTACCAAATGTAAACTTAACTAAATTAGGTTGAACAATTCCACCTCCTGAATATGATGCCGGATATGTTAAGTGTGCTAAATATTCTAATCTTCTCCACATCATTACCAATTCAGATTGAGACATTGCATAAACCTTCATATTGAAAGTTAATTTTCTTTCTATCTTTTGGTATGTATAAAAACTAAATGGCGAACCAATCATTCTACTTTCTTCCCATGATGGAGAGAACGTTTCGTTGAATCCACTTACTATACTTCTAAAATAAACAGCAGAGCCATCTGATACACTTTTAAATCTAAGTGGAGCGAAATCTGTATTTACTAATGTTTTATCATTGAACTTAACACTATTTAATTCTCCCGCAGTTAATCTACCTGTTTGATTTAGAACATCTCTATCGGTTGATATTCCTCTTCTTTTATCTAATGTTTCATCATATCTTTTTCCACCTGATGTAATAGTTTTGGTATTCTTATCTAATGTGTATCTATCTTTCTGCCAATTCTCTCTTTGTAAACTTTTTGGTTTTAAGAAATTTAGAATTCCTTCTTTTGAATTAAGTAATCCACCCCCAACCTTCCCATCGAAGCCTACAAGCACAACAAGTTGGCCATCCTTTACTTCACCACCTCTCCCACCATCATATGGACCCGCCATGTTTATTACATCATCCTTTTTCCAAGTATTATAAAATAATGACAGTTGGAGTTGAGTTGGTTCACCTTTTTTTCGATTAGCAGTTGTATCGGATAATTCAAACCCATAACTACTTTGATTTGAATATCTAGTTTTACCAAACTTACCATCTTTGTTATTAAATCCAAAAATAGGTGAATTAAGTGATATATCAAATGTATTTTTTGAGTCAGGTAAAGTTTGAGTTGTCATTGATGCCTGATATGTATTTCCAAAATAATACTTTTGGTTAAAGTTATCTAAGCTTCCCGATGTTATTACTACAATTTTTTCTTTTCCAATTAATGCATTTCTAACAACTCCTTTAGCTAAACTCAATCCACCACCTATTACTCTTTTAGATGCCTGTTGAGGAGTTCCTGTTCCGGTATCTTTTAAGTATCTACCAAATAAAGTACCAGCTGCATCTTTTCTAATTTCAGCTAATGTTTCTGGTTTTCTAGGTGCCGCTTCTAAGAATTTTGGATTTGCTCTTAATGATGATGGGTATATTATTCGTGGTATCCCTAAGAAACGATTTACCTTTCCAACGAATCCTTTATTACCCTCTATCTTATTTGCGTTATCTAATATAGCAACCAAATTTGCATTAGCTTCACTTGTTTTAGCCGCTTTCATACCATCAACCACATCAGTTGATTGGTTAGTTATTCTAATTAAATCAGTTCCGTAAAGTGCAGTTTGGTTTACAAATGTTCTAACTCTGTTACCATTTGTTTCCTGCTCAAATGCAGTTTCTTTTAATGGGTCTCCCGTTCCTAATATTCTGGTAAAAAATGCACCTACCTTATTATTTCTATCAATAAGAAATTGACCTTCCTGAGGTGTTCCACTCGTAGGTTTATCTTGAGGTATTTGTTTTGATACCGCTTTACTTTCAAAAAGTTCTAATATTGATTTTCCCATTATTTATTAAGAAGTTACTGGGTTTTTAGATGCTGCTGAAGCAACTTGCGCAGTAACCAATCTACCATCCATATAAACTGCAACCTTTCCTGATGCTAAATCAGTTCTTAATCCTCTTATTTCTGTTATCATTGAATTAACTAATCCTGCTATTGCTCCACCGCCTCCAGCCGAAGCGTTTCCACTTACACCACCTTCTAATGCATCTGATATTCCGACACCTGCTGCAAAATCATCATTTGGTGATAATTCAAATAACCCACCTTCTTTAGTTGATATACGGGTTTTACCATCAGCAGGAGAATTCACATCACCTGCTTTTGAGAAATAACTTTTACCTAATGCATATGCTCCAGCCGCTGCAATTGCACCTAAAATAGGTCCAATGTATGGTATTTTGGCTACAGATTCATATGCTGTTGTAGCCATTTTAGCAATTGATAGCATTAAATCTTTTCTACCTGTTGCCGAGCCTAGATTTTTTACGAAGTTCAATGCCGATTGAGCTGCAGCGGTAGCGAAAGTTGCCACAGTTTGGTATGTTTGATACAACCAACCTTCTTTTGATAATTGATTTCCTATAAATTTAACCGCATTAACCGCTCCATCCGCAATAACCTGTCTATTAGTGTATGCCAATACAATCCCTGCACCTATTCCCGCTGCAATAATATAATCATAATATTGCTTTGCATAATCTATTAATTTTCCAAATGAAGATACTGCATAATTAATTGGTTTAAATGCATAGTACATTATTGTACCCAATGTTTTAAATATAGGAACTATTACACCACTAAGTACACTTACTAGACCACCTAATACATTTACTACAAAAAGACCTAAAGGTGCAAACATATCACTAAATGCAACTCCTATTGCTGATAACTTATTTCCTATTTTAGCCATCAAATCTTGCATATTTTCTTGTTGCTTCATTCTCTTAGTCTGAGCTACCAAATCTTCTTCACTTACATCGTTTATATCTATTCCTTTATCTAATAATGCATTCGCTGCTGCTAATTGGTCTTTACCTAATGTACCAAATTGTTTTCTAATTCTTTGTTGATTTACTAAAGAATCTAATTCCATTCCAGTTGTTTCCTCTATTTGTTTTTTGGTAATTGCATCTAATTGACTAAGGTCTCCCATTTGGTCTAATTGCTTAACCATTTCTTGCTGAGCCCCTAACGTATCACCTGCAAAAGCCAATTCTCTAGCTCTAGCAAAATTTAAATCTCTTCCAACTAAAGCACTTAATTCTAATTCTTTTGTTATACTATCTTCAAAATCTAAAAGTTTTTCTGATACTGCAGCGGTTTCCTTCATAGAAGTTCCTAATTTAGCAGCATTAACCGCCATCTTAGCAAGTTCTTTTACACTACCTCTATTATATATCATTATCTCCTTAGTATTTTGAGATAAATCTTTAATTACAGTATCAGGTGCAACAGCTGCCAAATTAGCCATTTCCACAACTGAACCCGCTAAATATTGAGCCTGTTGTTCTGATAACCCTCCCATATTTTGGAATAGTTTGTTAACCCCAGCTACTTCCGCGCCGAATACACCAAATTGCTTTGACATCATTGCAACCGACATTGCAGTTGATTCAGCTGGTATGGATAAATCTGAGAATTCATTTGTGAACTCCGACATCGCTTTACTCATTTCTCCTGCGGTTACCCCTATATCCAACATACCCATTTGAGCATGATGTATAGTAGATTCTATATCATGTAGATTAATTCCCGCTAAACCCGTTTGAACTTTAAAATCTGTTGCCGCTGCTTCTAATTCATGCATTCTAGCAAATCCTGCTCCTATTGCCAATCCTATTGCAGCGATTGCTAATACAACTGGATTAAGAAGTGCTCCAAATGAAGCAAACGATGCGTTGCCCGCTGCTCCCAACGCTTGAAACCCAGTTTTACCTTCAGATAATGCTTTACCAAATCCAACTTTAAATGCTCCTGCCGATTCTGTTATAGCATGTTGTAAATGATGAACAGGACCTTTTGCTATTTTTGCAAACATGCCCCCTACTAATGGTATATCATTTAAATGATGTTCCATTCCTGTAAGTATGCCATTGACACTTTCGGCAGTATGGTCTGCTGCATCACCAACTGCTTTAATAGCACTTATACGTTTATTCATTACATTAAGTGCATCAATCTGAAGCTGCATTTGAGCACCTAAATCGGAATATATACTATATCCAGTTTGTTTATATTTATCTTCTAAAAAATTTCTCTCTTTTTTGTATTTGTTTATTTGAGTTACTAATGATTTTTGGTCAGATAACCCATCTGTTCCTTCTCTTAATTGGTCAATGTGTTTTTTTCCTATCGGAGTCAAATTCGCATAGGTATCCGCATAGATATCCATTTGCCTTTGCATAATACCTATCTGAGAAGTACTAACTTTTAGAAGGTCTTGATATTCCTTCTCTAAATTATTCCTTTCTTCTGCACCACCATTATCATGTCCGTTTCCACTCATTTAGAAATAGAATTTATTATAATCCAACCATTTTTTTAAGCTCCGGGTCTACTTTATACCCTCTTTTTTCAACATCAGCAATACTATTTTTAAGATTATCCATAGCTCTATCAGCTGCAGTAATCTTACTCATAATATCACTATCGTTTTTGATTTTGTTTGTAAGATATTTGTTGAAAATCCATTTAATTATACCTTCATTCATACCCTTATGTTTAGTAAGAACTTCGGTTAATTTAGCTTTTTCTTCTTTTGTTACTTTTAATTTCATTTTGAAGTATGTTTATACTCTTATAAATATCATTATAAAAAAAATGAGAGTTATCTATTAACTCTCACTTTTGATGGTGTCTTTGGTTTTCCGGCTGAATTTGATTGCTTTTTCATACTATCATTTTCAGTTTTTTTAGCATCCGCTAATTTCTTATAATAAAAGTTCCTCAAATGAACCGGAAGTTTATAGACCTCCAATTGAGTAAACCCATTTCCATAATAACATAATTCAAATATTTGATTATGTAATTGAACCGAATAATTAGAGGGAAGGGTAAAAAAAGCCTACGCCCATTGGAATCGGACGTACCTCCTTTTCTCCTGTCTCAGGGTCTTCGTATTCGTATTCCATAACTACATCAGGAGATATTTCTTTAATAAACTCTCTCATTGCTCTAGTATCTCTAGTTATAAATCTATTATTGATAAAATCTGTTATAGATTTCATATCCTCTTTGCCATCTACCGATTGTATCATATAACGATAACGAGTTGTTAATTCTGCACTAACTCCTCCTTTATTAAATTTAGATAATGCTTTGATATCCGCATCTATCTTACCCTCATCTCCATGAGTTAATAGTTTAATAACTAATTTATTACCGGATGGGGTTGTGAACTCATATCTATTATCTCTTTTTAATTTAGTAGAATCGATATCTTTTGTTCTGATACTGGTTAAATCTATATGAACCGTCTCTCTATCATCACTATTACCATATGTTTCAACTTCATATTGAGGTCCATATGCTAATATACGAGTAGCTAACATAATAGCATTCTTATCTCCGATTAAAATATCATCGATATTAATACTTTTTTCAACTATAATGGATTCAAATAATTTATCTAACACAACACCTTTTTTAATAAGGTTTTGTGAAGATAGAATTTCCTCCTCCTTAGCCGTCATATATTTGATTTCTATTGTACCCTTTGATAATGGGTTTGATTCTGGGTATGCTTTACCCTCTGATGGGAGTGTTATAACCTCCGTTGGAAAATCGTAATTGGTTTCTGCCATAATAATAACTTATTGTTTGTATATAAATATATATATCTTAATTTTTCAAAAAACAAAAAACCCCCACCATTTCTGATGAGGGCTGTCCTTCGGTAGCATCCGTAAGGAATATTATTTAGAATTCTAAGATTGCGTAATCGTAAGTTAATGTGATTTCGATTGTTGCAGGGTCTGTAGCATTACTCCAATCTAACTCACCAAAGTTCGCTTGTTGGATATATGCACCTTTTAATTTCCATTGTTCAATCTTATCACCTACTGGACCTAACATATAGAAATCCACATCCTTCTTATAGAATTCTGCGTATCCATCTCTACCTGTCAACGATTCATGTGATGTTCTAATCCACTCCATTACCGCTTGTGCTCCAGATGGAACAATTGGGTCGTAAAGTGTCATAGATAAATCTTGCCAATCACCTTTACCTTTTAACTTTCTTTTGATGTTGATATGGTCTAACACTACAGTTTCAAATTGAATTGTAGGTCTGTTAGCCACTTTTACTAAGTATGAAGGAATACCATCTATTTCTACGATGAATCTGTTTTTCATCTTAGGTTCGAAATTGGTATAAAACATTTCGTTAAATTCTAATACTTCTGCCATTTTTTATTTCTTTTATATAAATATCAGTTATTGAAATTATACACTAAATGTTGCCCCCGTCGGTAAGATGTTGAAATCAATTACGATGAATTCAGCCGTCTTAGAAGGTTGTAAAAACACAGAACCTTGTAATATGTTTCTGTCGATTACATCTGGTGTATTATTTGTCTCATCCATAACCACTCTAAATGCGTAAAGTCCTTGTCTTTGTTGAACTGCTTCTAAGTAAGGGTTTACAGTATTTAAGAATTTACTTCTTGTTTGTGCCGTATTTTGTTCGAACACTAAGAATCTTGAAGTAGATGCAACAAACTTCTTTAAGTTAATTAACAATCTTCTTACGTTGATTCTATCCAATGCAGATGCTTTATCTTGTAAAGTTTTTTGTCCAAATGCACTAATACCTTGTCCAGGGAATGTTGCGATTGGGTTTACTTTACCTTCATATAATGTATCTCTTTCTGATTGAGTTAATCTATTCAATACTTGAACTGCTCCTGCAATCCCACCTCTATTTAAACCAGCTGGTGCGAACCACTCAGCACCTAATCTATCATTCTGTGCATATGTTCCTGCTAATAATACTGATGGTGGAACTGCTACTAATTTGTTTGTATTTACATCGATAGTTTTAATCCAAGGATAGTATGTACCTACATAGTTAGAATCTTCTCCTGCTGCTTGCTCAACTGCTTCTGAAATAGTAGCACCTGCACCAGCAAAATCTGCAATGTAGAATACATCTTCTCTTTCTTGACAAATATCGATTGCCTTCGTTGTTACATAAGGATGATATTGTCTGATAATACCAGGAGTGATTAATAAGTTGATATCATATTCATCAGGATTTTGAACAGCGTTTAATGCTTTAGCATAAGCTACTGAACCACTTGTCGTTGATGATGCACAATTGAATCCTTGTGTATTCGTTGCACTAATATCTTCTCCCTTATTAATTGTTATAGTTGGGTCAATTCCATCCCATCCACCTTGAAAAGCCAAAGTGAAGTTTCTCATTGCGACTTGAGTTGAATCAGTTGTTTCAGCCGCACTTAATCCTAATCCGTATCTTGAGAATGAAGTAACTCCTTTAGGGTTGTCTAAACCGAAAGAGTAGTTAGCACCATTTCCAGAACCTACAGGTAACGGAGATAAGTAATTTTTATTATTATCAGATACGATTGCAGTTTCAAAATCAAATCCACTTGAGAATATTGATGAACTGAATGAAGCCGATGTGAAAGTTACAATTGGAAATAATGCAGTTAAATCAGTTGAATCAGCTGCAATACAATTAACAGGTAATTCATACTTATCATGTCCATAAGGAATAGCAGTTACAGGATATGTAGTAGTTGATATTTCAACTCTAATAAACTTACTTCTATTTTGATAATCTCCTGTTTCAGTAATTTTACCTACTGAATCAATTGTTACATCTCTATCACCAATTCTTCTTCCAACAAAGTTAGGAGATGATGGGTCTAATGTTAAATTATTATATTGTTCTAAAATTGATTTTCTCTTATCTGTATCACCAAATGCTCTTAATACTAAACTGAATGTTCCATAATCTGAACCATTTGAAGATTTGATGTTAGAAATTTGAACTTTGAATCTTACGTTCTCTGTGTTTCCATCAGCTATAGTATGAATTCTAAATAGGTTATATCTAGTTGTTCCATTATATAATTGAGATTGAACATATGGAGTACTTGCATTACTTGCATCAGCAGTGAAATTTTGTGCAGATAAAGTTTCTGAATCCGATGCGAAAACTACATCGCCATCAATAGTTGAAGATGATAAAGCGGTTTTAGTATGGTCAAAATAAGTATAAGCGTATGCATCTCTGTTGAATGAAGGTGAAGTTCCTAATACATCATCAATTGAATCAGCTGAAGTCTTTTTCATATCCATTCTATATTGACTAGTAGAACCTGTGATAGAGAATACTCCAAACTCAGCCGCACCAACTAATGTACTATTAGCTATAGTAAATGATGCAGATTGTGCAGATGAACTATGTGCTAATACTGCTACAATTTGTTTAACTCCAGTACTAACATCATTTGCAACAACTGCTAATGAACCTTTTTGAGAGTATCCACCGATACCACCAACTCTTACAACAGTTACAGCACCAGCATCTCTTAGATAGTTCTGAACTGCATATCCTGTGTAGTAATCTTTTGGAGTACCGAAAATACTTTCATACTCAGCCTGTGTTGTTATTAAAGTAGGGATGAAAGCTGGTCCTTTTTCAGTTGGTCCAACTATCGCTGCTCCTATTTGCGATATACCTTGTGGTAAAAAAGAAAGGTCGTTCTCTCTTGTAAATACACCAGGTGATACAATTTTTTCTGCCATGTTATCTTTATTTAAAAATTTTTAGATTTCCTCTATATAAATATCAAAAGAAACTTCCAAAATATTACTGAATTGGTTTAAATTCTCCAGTAATCAAATCTATATTCCCTTCTCCGTAATTATTCTTTAGTTTTTCGAATAATACTTCCTCTTTTTTCTGAATTTCTTTAAGGGTGATGTAGTTTGATTCGTTTTCTTCTTCCAATTCTTTTATTCTCGATTGAATAGAACCAATACTTGCAAATACGTTTGCAAATTCATTTCGTAACTGAACTATTTCATTTAGTTCATCTTGAGATAACAATTTGTTTTCCATTTTTTTGTTTTGTTTTAATTATGGTATATATCTATAAATATTACGATATTTCCGTAACCTTATATTTAGCACCAAAATTATCTAAACTTTCTAATTCTTCCTTTTTTTCGGTAGCTTCCACCTCCGTTTCGAAGAGTTCAATTCCATCAAAGGTATAATCTTTAGAAACGTAAATCCTTTCGATTACCTTTCCTTCACTTACTAATTGTTTTGTTATCTTAAACATATTATATTATTTTGTTATCCTGTCGCAGTTGAACCAAATCCACTTTGTAATCCTGCGAAGTTTGTTTTAGCCCTCGCAAAAATAGTAGAACCCGTCTTATAGTTTAATGTATTAGAACTATATGCTGTAAAAGTTGCTAATATAGTACTAAATCCACTATCAGATGCTATCTGTATATCATAAGAGAAGTTTGCAGTAATCGCAGTTGAACCAGGAGAAACTACTGCTGAATTCGTACTTAATGTTAAAGTTTTATATGCATCTCCACCAATAATTGTTCCCAAAATTGATATAGTTGGGTTGGTTGATATTGAATACCCCGCTAATGAGTTTGCACCCTTATTGTGGGTAACAAATCCATTTACTATGTATGTATCCACATCTTCAACATCTATCGATACAACCTCTAATGTGGATGATTGAACTTCATTTGCAATTATCTCTACTTCCTCTATTTGGTTCTCACCCAATACTTTTATTAATCTATCTCCAGGTTGAAGCAATCCTAATGGTTTGAACTTATAAACTTCTTCGTTTATATCAAATATCATCATAGGATGCTCACCATTTCCTCTAACATCACCTTTATCAGTTCGTATTATATTCCATCTATCCACAAATGTATATGCAACATCCTTTACATAAGCAGGAACTAATATTCCTCCTGGTGTATAATATTCCCAATCATAAAAATTGAAATCATCCTGTTGTTGAAAATGTGGAGGGAAATATGCTTTTACGACATCCTCTTCTACTAAATCACCTGCTTTCTTAAATGTACCATCCCACATCTCAATCATCTCATCTAAATGTAAACATAATCCACTCGCTCCCGCATAATCATCTACATTGTAAATGGTTTTTGTCATAGCTACATTATAGCTTGATGCATGGTCATTATAAAGGTCTCTGAATGTTGCGGTTAATGTTCTAGCCGTTGGTGCAGCTAATGTAGATGAATTACCTATAGCATTAGCAGTTACCGTTGGGTTATAAGGAGGAAGAGATTGAATTGTAAACTCTGCCCCTACTGATAAACTCCATGTGAAATTATTATATTGAGAACCAACTCTACTTAGGAATCTAGTTCCAGCATTTGTAAAGTTCATATTAAATGTTTCCGCAGTTGATTCCTTTACATATGTGAATCCTGATATAGTTGAACCTACCGCATCTATTGTGAAATCCGAAAATGCAATTGGACCGGTAGTTGTACCTGCCGCAGTAGCAATGGAGTAGTTAGAAGTAGCCGTATTACCTGTCGCTGCTTTTAAATTCGATAATTCTAAATTGTCTCCCTGAACTCTAGGCATTATATAAGTTTGTTAATTGTTCTCTCCAACTTTGTTTTGTATTGAAACGTTGTGCTAATAAATATTTAAATTTATCAAACTCTTCTTTTTTCTCTTCATATGTGAGATACCCAATACTATCATAAATATCTTTAAATTCTTCTTTAGTACTAGCTCTAAACTTATAAGGTATATCTTCACACCAATCTTTTGATATAATAGGTAATTTACCCCAATCTAAACTTTGAAATATGGAGAACCCAAATGGCTCAGCAGAAAATGCACAATGAGATATACCCCAATCCATACCATAATATATTTCTTCAAATGGGCTTTCATATTGAATTTGTTTTAAGTTTTTAAAGTTTATATCAGTTGTATGTTTCCAAGTCTTCTGAAAGGTTCTTATATTCGTAAACATAAATCCTCCCAATTGGTCTAAATAATGTGGGTTCTTTCTACTCTCACATCTCGCAGTAAATCCTATGAAATTTGAATCAGATAATTCTTTATTATGAATGAATTCGTAATAAGATGGGATACTAACTGCTCCTTCAAACTTCTCACCTTTCAATTCGTATAATCCTATCCATACTTTGTTTTTAGCATATGATAGTATTTCCGTTTCCCACTTTTGAGAATAATAAGGAGTCCAACCAAATGGTAAATCACTTATACCGGTTTCTACTACAACTTTATCTAAACAATTGTGGATTATATAGGAATGTATTTTATCCCTATTCTCTTCTATTAATTCCAATGGAGTGTAGTGAGCATGTAATATATTAACTCTCCTACACTCTCTAAACTTTTCTTCAAAAATATCTCTGTGATTTCCGTTCTCATCGTTATACCAATAGTGTTCGATTGGTATATCAAAATTAAAATCAGTTGGTTTAGTTCTATAAATAAGTAAAACTGGCTGAGTGTTTAAGTCTTTACTTACCTCACTCAACCAGTTGTTTACCCAAATATCTACTCCCGTACTGATTTTACCTATTCCTGTGGTAAAATAAACATCGTACATCTTATAACCCTCTTGCTCTTTTTAAATTTTCTACTTCTGATTTTAAGTTATCGATTTGTACTTGTTGCTCTTTCATACCTTCGATAAGAAGTGCAACTAACTTATCATACTTAACCGCTTTATATCCACTTTCTCTCGTTTGAACTAATTCTGGAAGTATCTCCTCAATTTCTTGTGCGATAACTCCGATATCATGTCCTTCGTGTCCATGTAATTCAACGTTTGAAATCCAATCGAATTCATATCCACCTATTCTTAATACCTTAGCCAATGCGTTTGGTATATTTTTGATGTTCTCTTTAAATCTTCTATCCGATGAAGAGTAAGCTACGATATCATTTGCCGCATCGATTCTACCACTTGTTGCACTCGCCGCTACTCCAACTCCTAATGAACCAACTCTAAAGTCAGCCGCAGTATGGATGTTTTGAGGTAATGATAATGATGCAGTAAATGCTCCGGTTGCAGTTACGCCTCCTACAGTAATCTGATTGGCAGTTCCTGTTATGTTACTTGCTCTAGATAATGTTGGGATAACTAATGAAGCAACACCGGTTGATGGATTGATTGATACCTCACCACTAACAAAGTTAGCAACAGTTATTCTAGCTCCATTAGTAAAGTGTGTAGAACCAGTATTCAATGAAACAACATCTGCTCCAACTGATATACCATCCCCTCCTCCTACCGCTAAAGTATGAGCAACACCTTCTCCACTTGTCGCACCACCGGTCAAACCACTTCCAGGATTAATACTTGCTACATAATCTCCAGCCGTATCAGTTCCTAATGTAATTGAGTTACCCGCGATTGTTGCAGTACCATCACTTGCAATCGTAATATCTCCTTTGATATAAGATACAACCGCTTGCTGAGAACCAGATTGGAAATGAACTGATTGTGTATCAATAGTGAATGTAGTATCCGTTTGGTTACGGAATACTGAACCACTAATACCACTACCCGCGATAACATTAAATTGTAAATCTCCTTTATGAAGAGTTGCACTTACTTCACCTCTAAAATTAGAAGCCGAAGCACTTACGAATCCACTTGCACTCATATTAAGAGAAGCGGTTATTGAACCAGTTACTCTTAAATTATCAGAGAACCACGCAGTAGAACCTGTGATTGGTCCAACGAATGATGAAGAACCATAAAAACCTTCACCTTCTATTCTTAATCCACTTGCAGTTATTACACCACTCGCAGAAATACTATTGTTAAATGTAGCTAATCCGTCTAATATTGAATTACCCGTTGCTCTAAAGTTTCCGTTTGATTGGATACCTGCACCTGATATAGAATTACTAGCTGAAATCGCATTAGTTACGGTTAATTTTCCACCAACTAATCCAGTTCCATCGAATTGAACATTTGATAATGCTCTAATTTCACCTGCTGACCAAACACCACTACCTGTGATACCTTTACTCGCAGAGATGTATTCTTTACCACTTATGTTTCCAACAACTTCTAATCCTCCACTTATGTTAGTTGCATTTTGTACAAATAATACAGATGCAGATACCGTTCCACTTGCAGTTACATTACCTCTCAATGAAGTGTTACCTTCTACAAATAATGCTCCACCACTAATGTTTCCACTAGCTGATATATGATTAAATGATGCTGTTTGAGCTACTAATATCGTAGATGAAGTAATTGCTCCGTTTACAAACAATCCACTAGCTAATCTCATATTAGTTTCAGCATTCGACCATGAGAAGAATACGTTAGCACCACTTATGAATAAACCGGCTCCGTTTGCAGAAACCGATGTAGTTGAACCACTAGCGATTTCAATTAAACGGTCTTCAATTTTTAAATCTGAAATTTGAAGTTGAGTTGTTGTACCCAATACATTCAAATCACCTTGTATAGTTGTTACAGATGAAACTCCTGTTCCCGCAACGGTTATAGCATTTTTTAATGAAGAAGAATAAACTTCTAATGCACCGGTTGCCTGATTAACTGAATTTCTAAATGCACCTAAGTTAATACCATTAATTGTACTTGCATTGAAATCACCATTTACAGTGAAATTCTTATCTAAGTACATATACTGATTAGGATGGTCCCAATAGAAATTAACATCCGCACCACTTATGTATAAACCTGCTTTATCAGATGCCGCAGAGGTTGTTGAACCACTATTAAGTTCAATCTGCTTATCTTTAACTTGTAATCTATCAACTCTTAGCTCACCTAATGTACCTCTAACTTGTAAGTTATTGAATATAATTAAATCACCATTACTTTCAGATACCGCAGTTCTTAATGATGCAGTATATGCGTTTATTGATGAAGAGAAATTATTATGTGAAGGTGCGAATTCTCTAATTAACGTTCCATCAACAGTTCCTCTTACTTCAATATTGTTATCAGAATAAAGTGTATCTGAGAAATTGAAACTTTGAGAACCATGTGACCAAGTTACATATGCATCAGCACCACTAATATAGAAACCTGCCCCATCTGCTGCCGCTGAGTTCAACGAACCACTTGCGATTTCTATGAATTTATCTACTATCTTAACATCACCAACTTCTAACAATACTTTAGAACCGGTTACTCTTAACGTACCATGTACTATTAAATCGTTTCCGTTTGTATTAATAGCTTGTTTTAATGAAGCAGAGTATGAGTTTAATCCACTCAATGCCAAATTAGTAGAAGCGGTAAATGCGTTAACTGAACCGGAGAATTCATATCCATACTCTCTAATTTGTATAGATGAACTTATTACTTGTTCGTAATTTATTTTTTTCTTAATACCTTCTTCAAAGTGTAAAGATTGTGTTGCAATTTTTACAGTAGCCGATGCACTACCATTATAGTTGAAGTAATCAAATCCACCTGCATTTCCACCGGTAATAGCAAATGCCAAATCAGCAGCTCCAGTAAATGAACCTGTGAATGAACCGGTTAAGAATCCGTTTCCACTAAATGAACCCGTTGCACTTAATGAGTTAAATATTGATAATGATGTTCCTTGAATAGAACCTGTCAATCTACCACCGATAGAACCGGTTACTACTAAATCATTTGTCATTCTTACTACAACTCCGTTATCGGTCATTGTAGAAGATGTTAAGTTGTTACCAGTATATTGAATTACAGGAATAGTTCCCATCGGTAATCCTTCTTCGTTACCATATAATCCACCATTAACAGGTCCTCCTATCATTAAAGATGAAGAACGCCCATCATTTTGTGCAATTACCCAGTTATTATCTACACCATCATAGAATAATGAACCGGATGCATATACGTTATTTGGAGGAGTTCCACCTACTACAGAACCAGAATCATATACAATCAATCCACCGAATCTAACTACTGGTGAAAACTCTCTTACCGCAATTGTATTTTCCGCAATATCTAAGTTAGATGCGGTAATAGATGTAATAGTTGTACTACCCTTTACATCAAAGTTACCATAGATAGTTAAGTTACCTGATACTTGAGCGTTTTTCGCAACACCTAAACCTCCACTTACTACTAAAGCTCCTTCATACCAATTATCCGATTGATTTGTAACACCTACAACAGTTCTAGCTAATTGATACGAAGCAATAGCCCCAGTCAATGATTGAGAAACTGCTGCACCTCCATTACTACCATACCATATCCAATCTTGTGGAAGGTTAGGTAATCTGTAGAAAGTTCCTGGATGTTCTACCAATAATTCACCATCGTTGATATTGATTCTACCAACAACAGCTACGTTTTGTACATAGAATGAACCCGTAGGTAATTCAGTTGTTAACCCTCCATTAGGTCCAACGTATAATTGTTGTCCAGATGTTAATGCAGTTGTATCATAGTTTGTTAAGATACCCAATGCAGTTAATGAACCTGACCCACTTTCTAATAAATTATCAGCTGCCAATCCTACGGCTGGCATTTTATTTAATTGAGATGATGAAGCTGCTCCAACTATTGTTAATCCAGTTCCCGCATCAAATCCTTTTATATATAATGGAGTACCCTTTGCAATTGGTCCACCATTTCCTATATTTACAATTCCAATCGAAGTTCTATCTGTGAAACCAAAAAAGATTCCACCTGCTCCATCACTTCTTAAAATTTTACCTACACCTTGTGCATCACTATTTGGATATCTTAATCCACTTGCAGTGAAAGGTGCTTGTATGTTAGCAAATTTGAATACATCTAAACCTCCACTCAATATAGTTGAACCTGTCACAGATAAGTTTCCGCTTATCTCAACTGTCGGGCCTAAGTTTGTAGAATTTAAGATGAATAGGTTTCCACTTATTCTAGTATCTAATTTGATATCAACGTTTCCACTAACAGTCAAATTACCACTTACAATTTGATTACCTTTAAATGTGTTTGAACCGGTTGTCGCAGATGTAGCCAATAAGAATCTAACTGATTCACTAACACTCTGAGAGAACGCAGTAAATTGAGCTCCATCTGTAGATTGTGATGCAAATACACCAAATACTACTTCTACCGGAGTTCCATTACCACCTGTCAATCCATTACCAAATGTAGAAGATGAAATCTCTAATGCAGTTAATGAATGTGTTACAATTAAATCTCTACCTAATGAACGGGATACAATTTTAGAACCACTTAATGTGTTAGTTGAAATTGTATCAATTGTATTTCTAAATTCAGTTGCGTATATAGTACTACCACTCTTAGCTAATACTTGATTATTAGTACCAGTTGCTGCAATAGTTCTAGTATCAACATAAGTTTTAACCGCTTGCTGAGATGGAACGGTATCTCTTCCAGGTATACCCTGTGAGTTTAATAATGTATCGTTATCAGATGCCTCATTGATTACAATACCGACAGGAACTCCATTTCTTCTGAAAGGTCCTATTGATGATAAACCTGATAGTGAGAACTGATTTGCATCGATTGTTACCGCACCCGTCAATTGGTCTACTTTAAAGAATCTACCAACTTTTAAGTTACCTCTGTTATCAATTGTTACAGCGAATACTTTTCCAGGTTCAATCATTACAACCTCTTTTGATGAATCTGGAATTCCACCATATTCAGGAATAGCATTATAAGTAATACCTGCTCCAACGTATTCTAATACAAGACCTCCCGTTGATATGTTCGATAATTGGAAGAAATTAGCATTATCTCCTGCGGTAACGGAAAATACTGCAGGGAAAGTTTCAACGAAGAATTCATCTGGTTCTACAGTTGTATTAATATCAGTTACTAAGTAATCAGCACCATTTAACTTCATCAAAGAAGAGAAGTCAATATTTCTTTGTTGTCCCTGGAATGAACCGGTAACTCTAACAAAGATATTAGCCAAACCACTTAATACTGCAGTAGCGGTTGCTCCAACTCCTCCAGGTGTACTAGGTAATGCAATAGAAACTGATGGTACGGATGAATAACCACTACCACTACTTTCTAAATTTAATGCTACTACCTGTCCTGATGTTATAATAGCCGAACCACTTGCTCCACTACCGCCACCTCCACTAATTGTAACAACCGGTGCTGTGGTGTATCCACTACCAGGAATAGTTACAGTGAAACCAGCTACATTTGAAGTACCCGCTGATAATACTAATGCACTTGTATATGTGTCTCTATAATTTCTTTTTGATATAATTCCTTGCAGACCAAAGTCAACTACGGAGTTAGAAATGTTTGCAAATCCACCACCTGATGTTTTAAATCCAAAAGTACAATATGTGGTAAACATAGATACGAACTGAGCGTATCCCGTATTACAAACGTGGTGTCCAGGCCCTCCCTGATTAACTTGCGTAAATGCCGCCGCTACCATTGAACGAAGTGGAGAACGAGGTGATGCTTCTCTACAACAATTACCATCCACTCTCATACCACCACCGGCTCCGGTGTTATCTACACCTAAATCATCCAAATCATAAGGAAGTGGTACTAATGCAGAAATCTTTTCTCCATTAAAATTAAAAGGTCCTGTGATTGCAGTTGAATTCCAAACATACGGAGATGCCTGAATAAACGGCCTTTGATTTTGCGGAGCAGGAATTGAAATATGTGGTCTCTCTGTAGAAACATATCCACTACCAGAGTTAACATAAGTTAATGATACAATTTTACCATTTGAAATAACAGGTGTAAATTCAGCTCTGATTGAACCACTTTCAGGTGGAGAATCAGGTTCCTCAACCATAATATTTACAGAAGCGGTATAACCAATAGGAGAATACAATACAACCGGATTTGTAATTTTACCCGCTGAAATCGTATAATCGATAATAGCAGAAGGGAAAGCTACAGTATAAGCTGGTCTTTGTAAATCTAAGAATCTTACTGAATCTATATAATCGGCACTATGTACGTGGAAGTAATCCAATTTAGGATTCTTCGCATATAATAATGATTGTTTTAATGTATCACCTTTAATCGCAACTCCAGGAGGAATTACAATAGGGTTATCTTCTATATAAGTTCCGGTCTCTACAAATATAGTTGCATTATAGTTTAAAAATGGAGAGAACCAAGGTGCAAATGTATTTGTTACAAATTCATCTTTAGAAACTTTCTGTGCAATAGCACCCGCATATAAAATACCAGCTACGGTCTCCGTTAATTGAGCTCCAGGAACTAAAGCTGCATTTCCATAAGCATTTGTGTAATAAGATGTACCTGCATTAATTGCCTGTTCGTTACCACCATAGATTAAATCTACAATAACACAATCGGTAATTAATCCAACATCTCTAACACATTTAGATGAACTATAAATTAAATTAGGGAATGATGAAGAAATAAGTCCTACAGTCTGTTCTCCTAAGAATGTTTTGTTCATTTCCAATAAGGAAACTGCATTCTTTTTATTTGTAGATAGTTTAGCAACTACATTACCTACAACGGCATCTTTAGCTATTCTAGCTCCGTATGAAAGAGATGTTACCGTCTCAACTAATTGGTTATTTATAACACCCGCACCATTTCCAAATACTCCATTATAATATGCCGAACCATTTATAATAGATTGTTGATTTCCTCCAAGTATTAAATCGGTTGCAACACCATCTATAATATATCCAGTATCTCTTCTACATTTATCTCTATCATATGTAAATGGTGTCCCAGTCTGGTCTTTACCTTTTATATAAACATGCTCAATGAAGTAGATTATCTCTTCTTGAATTAATGATTTATTTCCTAATAATGCAGCTTTTGCATTTGATTTAGCATTAGTTGGTGCAGAAATCGCTCCGTTTACCGAAATGATTTGAGCCATTCTACTTGCGTAAAGAATAGCTGCTATTGTTTGGTCTTTTTGAGTATTTGCTACTCCACTTCCTCCAAATTGAATGGCTCCAAAGTTACCATTATAATATGATATACCTGCTTCAACCGTTCTTTGATTTCCTCCAAATACTAAATCATCTAATACGGCATCTATAAGTAAACCAACATCTCTTTTACATCTTAAACTATTATAATCAAAGAAAGGAAAAACGGCATTTAAATATTCAACTGTTTCATCCTGTATAAACCCTTTATTTTGTAATACTAATGTTCTAGCATTTAATTTATTCGCATCTGTAGATATTACTTCTGAATTATTAACAACCACCGGAGCAGTTCCTAATCCTCCGTTGATAATAGATGTGATAACTGCAAATGATGAACTGATTGATGATGATACTGCGTTAGTACCACCTGTTCCTGTTATCTGAACATTTGTGGAAAGTTTTACAGGTGTTCTACCATTTTCTACTAATGCAGGAACTACACCTAATCCATTACCTAATATATTTATTACGGTTGCAAATGAAGAACTTACTGATGAAGATTCTGAGTTTCCACCATATCCATCGTAAAAACTTTGTGATACATTTCCAACTAATACTAAAGTAGTTGCACCATTTTTCACTTCGGCTGGAGTTACACCCAACCCACCTGCTAATATTTCAGCAACAGTTGCATATGATTGTGAAATAGCAGAAGCTTCAGTTGCAGAACCACTATTTCCAGACCCACTAACTTGTGAAGCGGATATTTGATAATTGCTGTATATACTTTGTACCGCTGCTTTAACTGATTTAAATGCAGTTGCAGGTGATTTACCTCTATGAGGAGTTATTAAAATATCACTACCATATTCAGCAACATAAATTCTTCTAGATTCTTCAGGAAAAATAATCTTAGAAGCTGATATTTGATTTAATGTTATGTTTAATGAAGCAGTATATGTAGATTTTGCTGAACCAGTTAATACTGCATTCGCACTTACATCCCCTCGTAATATAAATCTCTGTTCCTCTAAAGAATTAACTCTTTGTTCGATTGAAGAAGAAAACGGACCTTTTAGAGTACCACTTATATATACATCTTGAATGAAAGTAGAATCTCTTGTTACAGTTATACTACCCGTTATTACCGATGTTCCAATTTGTTTTGAAGAACCGGAAAGTAAAAAACTACCAGTGATTTCATGTGTACTAGCGGTGTTGATACCTAATTGTGAGTTTCCTGATACAAATAGAGATTCACTTACCACCAATGATGATGATATGAATGTCCTATCAAGACTCATTAGGATTTCGTTATTACCTAATACCGATATACCAAGTGTACCACTTGCAACTAAATTTACACCTGAATTTTGTTTACCTATTACTTTCATTTAAGAAAAGAATTTTATTTTGTTTATTTATTACCCCTGTTCCAAAACAGATACAATTACATCGAAAGCAGTATTTGCTGAACCTGTTACCGAAATAAAATCTCCTGCTTCTAATACTAATTTTTGGTCGCCACCAAATAACACTAATGTTGAATTTTCAGCAACGATAAATCCTTTGATTACATGCGAAATATCAGCGGTAGAAACATCATGTGCCTTTACCGTTAATCCAACATCTGCTGCAGCTATATTAGCCACAGATACTCCTATGACTGTAGAAGTTCTACCTGCTGGACAAGTGTATGCAACTGCTCCCGCAGTTCCTACCCCACTTTCTAAGCTATTTTTGAAAAAGTTTGCCATTTGTTTTTAATTATATATAATTATTAAGTTATTTAGTTTATCCTAATGCAATTGCCAATGCAACCGCAGTATCTATTATATCATCTCCCTGAACTAATAAACTTCCACTAATATTGAAATTTTTATTAAGATTCATTCGTTGATTAGTGTGGTCCCAAACAAATTGTATAGGTGTAGTAGGCCCTAAAATCGTTAAACCTGCATCAGCAGATTGTAAAGATGATAACGAACCACTTGCTATGATAATATTCTTATCTTCAATCTGTAGGTTAGAAACCTGAAGTTGTGTAACATCTCCTAATATTTCAAGGTTACCATCAACTTGTAAGTTTCCACTTACTCTCATATTCTTTTCAAAGAAAGAATACTCTTTAACAGTTAATGAAGAACTTAATTCAGTATTACCACTTACAAATAATCCTCCTGTTATTGCAGTAGAACCTGTTACTCTTAATGTACTATTTAATCCTACCGCTCCACTAACATTTAATGTAGAATGTAAAGCAGTTGCACCATTTGATTTTAGTGTTCCGTTTACTATCTCATTACCAAATATAGTTAAGTTACCAGATATCGCTGCGTTATTAGCAATATTAAGATTATTACCACCTGAAATATTATTGTTTACAATTAAGTGTTGAATAGAAGCGGTATTTGTAATAGTAACATTTCCTAAGTTTATATTACCATATACACCTAAGTTACCACTTACTTCTAAATTACCTGTTAAGTATGTAGATGCAGAAACTTGTAAACCAAATCCACTAATAGAATCTCCTTCGATTTTTAAACCTTTGTTAAGGAACATTCTATCACCAACTTCTCTATAAACAAATTGAGCACTAGCTCCACTTATAAATAAACCAGCTCCTTCTACTTGAGAAGGTATTGTAGAACCACTTCCAATTTCAATTAATTTAGCTTCAGCAGAAACTCTACTTACTCCTAAATAAACTGAATTACCTCTTACGGTTAAATCTCCCGCTATAGATGCACTACCTTCAATTAATCCACTAGCACTAGTCGCTAAATCTCCAATATTTACAACACCTAAAATAGTTGTTGAACCGGTTACATAAAGTGAAGATGAAACGTTTACTAATCCAAATGATGCGGTATTAAAGTTTTGAATATTACCTGCATTATTACCAGTACCATTTATTAAAACATTAGTTGTATTAGTAGTTAATCCACCTGCTAATATTGTAGAACCCGTTACCGATAAATTTGATGTTAATTGAGTTCTATTATTTAAAGCGATACCATTAGTTGCACCAATGTTTACTCTAACCGATGTATTATCTCCAGGAGTTGCGTATGCTATGTTAACTGAACCTGCACTTCCTCCTCCATTTGATACAACTATACCACTACTTGTTACTCCGGTAGTTATCTGTGAATCTAAAACACCATCTGTACTTTGATTTCTTAATACTATTTTACCAGGTGCTCCAGCAATAATAGGAGAGTTATCATCATCAAATATTATACTAGCATTTCTGAAAGGTGATATTCTCTTATGTAAAATTTCTAAAGTACTTCCAGAATATTCCTGTGAAAATGCACCACTAATACTTGTGATACTCGTTTGTGAATTACTTCCAATAAATAGGTTTCCACTAATCTGTGTTGTTCCTATATTTCCTGCATTAAGAAGAACACTACCGGTTACGGTTAATCCATTACCAAACGAACCACTACCATCTGCTCTTAAATCTTGATTAATATTAACCCTACCACCTGCACCCAATACACTTAGTTGATTATTAAGTGTAGTTGCACCATCAACTTGTAATGTTTGTGTTAATATCGCAGATGAACCTGATACTTGCCCTAATACATGTAATGTTCCACTTGAGAATACATTACCATTAGTACCTTCTACAATGAATTTACCATTACCAATGTTAAATTGTTCCTGTGCATTGAAATATCTAATACCGGACATATTTACCAAAGAACCTCCTTGAGTAAATACCAATCCATTATCTGCTGCGGATGGATTAAACGATGGATTTAAGTTAGCAAATACACCACTAACCATAAATAAATTTCCACCGGAAGATGAAATATTACCCTTTAATATAATACCAGTAGTTCCACTTACATAAAGGTTACCACTTGCAAAAGTATTACCCGTATTTGGTTCTACCCAAAATCTATCTTGTGAACCAGAACCTAATCTTAATTTTGCTCCCTCAATGTATTCGAAATCATTTGATGCTGTTAATTGATTTACCGCATTAACAAATACTATATTATTTGGTGCATCCACTCCTGCTAATGCAGCTAATGAAAGTGAACCTAAATAGGCAGTATTCCAATATTTTGCAGCAGTTCCTAAATCAAAACTAGCTGATTGGTTTGGGATAAGGTCGGAAGTGAAATCTGCTACAACGGTTACAGAATCAGTATCATTATCTCCTAATTTAAGACTACCACTAATAGTAACATCTCCTCTAAAGTAAGCATTAGAAGCAGTAATATTTCCTGTCACCGAAAGTGAACCTGAGTTTTCGAACACAGATGAACTTCCCCACGTATTAATACCTGCTATGCCTGTATTTAATTTAACGAGGGTTACCTCTTCACTCCCACTTGCTCCGAATTGAACTGTTTGTAAGGTTGAATTAAAGAAAGGTTCACCATATTGTAGTGTACCCTTAGTTCCGTTATTACCCCTTCTTATCTGTAATAATGCCATTTATCTGTAGTTGTAGATTTCTTATACTTCTATAAATATAACTCTTTCCAATTATCCAATATTTTAATATCCGAATCTCGCTTTGTGAGTTGCGTGTAAAGCCTGAATGCTTGCTATATCCAATACTCCATTATATACTTTAACGAATGCGATATTTCCTGATTGAACTTCAAATCCACCTGAACGGCTGAATAATCTTAATTGGTTGAATCCACCTCCACCACCACTTGTTGCTGTAAAAGAATGAGTAGTTGGTGCAGTAGTTGTCGATGCATATAATTTACCGGTACTAGTTATCGTATCCCACGTTGCCCAATCTAAATGCCAAACGGTATCAGCACCGCTTCCTGGTAAGTTTACAGAAAAGTTTGGATAGAATGTTTTTGGGTTTCCATTATATGCACCCATTAACCAATCCTTAGTTGCTTCACTCTGTGTGTTTAATAATCTACCGGATGCGGTTGCCGATAACTTATATGCCATAAATACCGTATAACTTTGTGCGGTAACATAGTTTGGCCCACCAACGATAAAATCCGTTCCTGTACTATTTGATTTAGCGAATGTTCCACCATTAGCACTATTCCAAGTAAGAGAAGCACCAGCATTTGATGTTAATGTATAAGTACCAGTTGCATCTGTTGATACACCACTAGTTGGAACGGCAGCAAAGTTAGCTGCATCCAAATCAAAAATTAAATTAAAATTAATAGCTGCGGCGATTGGATAATTTTGATTAAATCCAAAGTTTTGAAATATCATATTATTGCATTGCTTTAGTTGATACTACATACATATTTGTTGAATCAAATGCGACCAATGAAAGTACATCTTTTTTACCACTACCTAATGAAGCAGTATAAGAACTACCAGATGGTTGTAATAATAAAGGTGATAATGATGCAGATGAGTTTGTACCCGTTGTAATTAAAAGTGTTGCACTTATTCCAGGTGTTATGCTTGTAGCTCTAATGTGTGTATTCGTAGTGTTCGCAAGAGTTAGGGTGAAGTAACTACCTGAAGTCATATCTAATGATGCAGTTGAGGATACAATAGTTATTGGAACTACATTTCCTCTCGCACTTCCAGTTACTATTAATGAACCACTTACATTTAATGAACCGGTTATGGTAACAGGACCTGGCATAGAAACAGATGAACCACTTAATGTGATTGCAGTTGTTCCTATATTTGATTTAATATCATTTCCACCTACAGATAAATCACCAGTAACTGTTACATTTTCACCATCTAAAGTCAATGAAGTTGCAGTTGATGAATTAATTATGTTACCCCCTACAGTTAAATATTGAGTAATATTCGTAGAACCACTTATATTAACCGAACCAGTTATAGTTAACGAACCGGATATCGTTGTATTACTACCCAACGCAACCACAGTTAATGCAGGGATTGAAAAAGTCCTAATGGCGCGAACATACATTAGCCCACTCTTACCGAGGGTGTCCTGAACACCAGTATTTAAGTTCTGCCTCCACGTGAAGAATTGGGTGGCCTCCGTAGAACTCCAATAGAAGGCACTCGCAAAACCCCCAATAGCAACTCTATTTAGATATAATTGATTAAGTTCATCTTTAGATGGTAAAAACCAATCTGAATAACCCCCACCTCCATATGCTCTCGCTAATCCTGCTGCATAATTAGTAGTAACAGCTCCTTGACTTGCAATAATGGCATCTGTATTGGATAACCCCGTTCCTATAGCAGTTCCTGTTGCTGAAGTGGTTGTAAAAGCACCATTATACCATTGAATTCCGGTACTTTGGTCTGTTGTTGCTACTATAATACCTTTAATTAAAGTTGGGTCATATCCGGCATCGCTAGATGTTAGTATGTACGCCACCTTTCCACCCTCAAGACTATCTCCTATTGATGGTTGAACCGAACCGGTGGATGTAATATTTAGAGAACCACTTATTGTTTGGTTACCTATAAATGTATTTGAACCCGTTGTTGCAAATGAACCTGTCTTTCCGTTTACACTTGCGGTGAATGTATTAATTAATGAACCGGTAGCAATTACACTCGCACTAAAAGTATTTAATGAAGCAGTTGTTGTATTAATCGAACTACTAAATGAATTGAATGAAGATGTAGTTACAAATGAACCTGTTTGACCACCTAATGTATTCCACTTTCCATCATTTGAAGATGTATATGAATTAAATGATGCAGTAGCTGCATTAATAGCAGAACTAACTGCATTTGCTGCACTTCCTGTGTAAGTATCAAATGCCGATTTAGATAAGAACATCGATACATTAGTCACAAAACTACCTGTCTCCGCTTCTGTTACAAATGAACCTGTTTGACCACCTAATGTATTCCACTTTCCATCATTTGAAGATGTATATGAATTTAATGAAGCAGTAGTTGCTAATGAAGATGTATTAACACTTACTACTGATGCAGTATAAGCATTGAATGAAGATGTAGTTACTAAATTATTTGCACCAACTATACTACCAGTTATGGTCAATGAACCACTTAAAACAGTGTTACCACTTACGTTTAATGAACCGGTTATAGTTTGTGTGCCAATAAAAATATTTGAACCGGTTGTCGCATATGAACCCGTCTTTCCGTTTACACTTGCGGTGAATGAGTTTATATTTGAACCGGTTGCAATTACACTCGCAGTAAAATTATTTAAAGATTGCGTAGTAGAATTAACCGATGATGTAAATGTATTGAATGATGATGTAAATAATTGTATATTATCTAAAGCCGCATTAGATGAACTCAATGATGAAGTAGCTGTATTGATAGCAGAACTAACTGCATTTGCAGCACTTCCTGTGTAAGTATCAAATGCTGATTTAGATAAAAACATCGATACATTAGTTACAAAACTACCCGTCTCCGCTTCTGTTACAAATGAACCCGTTTGTCCTCCCAATGTATTCCACTTTCCATCATTTGAAGATGTATATGAATTAAATGAAGATGTAGTTACTAATGAAGATGTATTAGCTGATGCAGTATAAGCATTGAACGATGAAGTAGTTACTAATGAAGATGCACTTAACATCAATTCTATTTCCGTAGCAAATGTTTGGTCTAAAGTTCCACTAAGGAATTCATATAGTTTACCTACTGATAACTTCTGTGTTATTGAATTTTCTACAACTGGAATTATACTTCCGGTTGTTATGGTTTCGAGTGTTGGTAATTGTGAAATTTTAGGCATGTCTTAAATATATTTTTATAGTTGTATCGGGTTTCCGTTTTCATCTTGAAGTTCGGTAGCATCAAATGGTGAACCTTCCGGAATTAAATTATTATTACTTAATATCTCGTCTACTATTCTATTAGTAGTTGGTTCAACTCTACCATTCAAATCATAACCATCTCCTCCTTGTAATAAAACCTCATTAGTTACCACAACCTTTCTAATTGTAAATCCTTTTTGTGTAGTAGGAACATTATCAGCTCTCTTAGGTAATAGATAAGCATTTACACTCATAGTGAATGTAGTTCTTATTATTCTCTCCGTTCCTGCTCCTACTTCTTGTTGGTTATCAAAGTTATCAATCATAACTCTGAATTTATATCTATCATCTTCACCCCAATATCTATCAGTAAAATATTGGAATTGTTCTATGATTTTATTATTATGTTCTGTAAAGTTTGTCCATACCATTACTTCATAAGTGACGGTAACGTAATCAGGCATCTTTACATCAAATGTTTCATATCTCTTTTTGAATTCCGAATTAAGTAATGAAAACCTATCGTATGCATTTTTATTCGAAAACTTTCTAATAGTTGGATATGTAATCTTATCATCCTTTAAGAACTTCATTGCCTCATTTTTAGCAAAAGAGTTTCTCTTAAACATAATAAGTGGGATTTGAATTTTTCCCAATTTATCTTTTAAGTATCCATCTTTTTGAGCCCCTTTCCATCTTTCAGCATTACCATATATTAATGGAACTTTAACTTTAGATTTATTTTGTTCTACTTCAGGAATGATGTGGGTTTCCATATAGGATGCAATAGTACTATCTATATCAACTAATGATATAGAGAACATTTCCTGTTCATCCTGCTTTACTATTTTTGAAAAGTTTTTATCTGCCATTATCGTACTCTTTCTTCAATATTAATTGCACTATTTCTAGTAATAAATGTTTCACATATAACAGAGAATTTGTTTTGGTATCCTCCACCTATCCATTGGTCTTCATTAACATTGGATACCTCATAATAAGAACTATCTAATAAAATTAAATCACCAACTTCAGGATAGAAATTTGCATCTATTAAAGTATGTCTATTAAATCTGAAATTAGAAGTTCTACTCGTATCCGCACCAAACCCCTCATAATTAGTTTCCGTAGGTGCTCTTTCTATTATAGTGTATGTATCCAATCCTCTATAATACTGCTTATCCAAGCTCTCACCATATAGGTTATAAGAAGTTTCCGCTGAATTGATTTTAAATAATGTAACCAATGTTTCGATTACATCATTAACCATTTCAGTTGATACTTGTTCAAAAAAACGTATGTCCCTTGCGGAGTTAAATCGTGGCATATTATCCTACAAATATTGCTAAAGGTGCTTTCTGCAACATTTCCATTTGTTGGTTTGCTTCTGCAGCTTTATTTTCAAAAATCTTTTTTCTTGAAACCTCATCTAAATTCTCTCTTAATTGAGTTACTAGATTTTCTTTTTCAGTAGTTGCTTCCGCTCTTAATTGAGCACCATCCAATGTAGTTTCTCCACCTGGAATAGGGATACTACTATATTTCTCTCTAATTGCTCCTAATAATTCCTTACATAAAGCTAATGTATATTTTCTAATCCACTGTCTTCCCACATCATTAATTCTTTGATACGGTATAAAATCATATCCTATATTTGAATAATCGGATACTCTGCCATCTCTAAGCCCTAATGAATTCGTATCATACTCATCTCTAACATAGTATTCAAACCATAGTTTTTGATTAGTTGTTGGGACAGGGAATATTTTAAGTTTACCATTTACAATACTAAACGTATGTGCTGATTTTCTAATTTGGTCGTTAAACTCTATAGCCTGAATCCTCAAGAGGTCTTCATAGAACGGCATTAATACGAATTGGGTAGCAGTACTGAACGAACTGAATCCGAACTCCTGAGTGATATTTAAAGTACCCATACCACTAATTGCATAAGGGTCAAAGAAACGAGCTAATGCAGGCTTTGGTTCAAAGAATACTCTTGTAACTTCAATTCTCTTCCCACTCTCACTTACATTCGCATATAATGTTTTTAGGTCGTAATCTTGCTCCAACCCTACTATATCAATTGAACCACTTTTAATATCAGTTGCACCACCCACGCCTGCAGCAGTACCATATGAATCCGATAAACGTATTACTTGATTTAAGAAAGAACCCTCTACTAATTTACCGGTGTAATTAGAACCTGTAGCCTGCCCCATAATCTGAGGTAAGTTGTTTCTAATATTGAATTGGTTTACTTGAGCAGAATATTCACTAACTGCTTCCTCAAATACCGCGTAGAAGTGCTCATCTACTAATTCTACATCGATGATAGGGTAACCTAATCTTCTAGCACACCAAAGGGCTACTTTAGGTGCATCGTTTGAAAAATGGTAATCATTATCGTATATTTCGAATGGAGTCATTCCAGGAAAGAACGATGATGAACCAGGATAATGATTGGTTGTTGAATCTACTGACATCTAATATAAGTTATTTACTCATATAAATATTCAGTTTATTAATTAAAGAAGTTTTAAGTTAATCTGATTTTCAGAGTTCCGTTTGTATGATACACTCCTCCCAAAGGAACTCCCTGAGAAGCCGCCGCTATATCGGTTGCATAATTGGATGCGGTAATTGAACCTAATAAGAATGCAGCTGGTGCATTTTCGGAATCAATTCTTACCTGAGCCCTAGCTCCGGTTGCATAAAGATGGTTAAATGAAGATGTTAACCCAAATTGAGCACTTCCCGTTACGGTTAATGAACCACTAATAGTTTCATCTCCGATAAATATGTTTGAACCCGTTGTTGCTCTAAATTCTATACTTGAGGTAATAGCAGCAAAGTTACCATCCATTTGTTCGATAGATAACTTATCCGATAAATTCTTTCGTAGTGTTACTCCGCTAATTGCCATTTATGATAAATTAAGTTAATCTAATTCTAACTGCTCCTGCATTGTGATACATACCACCGATTGCAATTCCACCTGCTTGTGCTGCAGCATCGTTAGCGTAGTTTGAACCTAACACAGAATTTCCACTACCACTTGCAATCACTGCTCCTAAGAAGTTAGATGAACCGGAGTGAACCGATGAGCCCGATACGCTAAATGCACCGGTTACGAATAAAGCACCACTTGTTATCAACCCTGCTCCACCTGGTCCGTTTGCGGCCGTAGTAAGGTTAGGGAAAGCTAAAACTGATTGAGATACTCTTGTATTTAATGTAGTAATATTTGTCGTTGCGGTTTCAGCGCTTGAGGTAATAGCTGAGAAATTACCATCTAATTCTGCTATGGTTAATTTACTACCTTTGATTACTCTTAATGTTACACCTGCTAATGCCATTTTATTTTATTTTATTCTGTGTCTTTGTATAAATATATAACTTATTAGAAAACATAATCCGAATCCGCTCCATCTACAACTGATATATCAAAGTAATCATCAGCATAAAGTGTTTCATCCAACCAAACCGGAGTAATATATCTTCTTTTATTAGAACCCTGTCCAACAAAGTATTCTAAATACTCATCCGGAGTTCTCAAAGTAGATTCACTTACAAATGAAGCACTCCAAGCTTGTTCTTGAGTATAGGTACTTACTGTACTAAATGCCGCTTTTAAGTTGGTTGTATTTCGTGTCAATGAACCAGTAATCTCTAAATTACCGGATAAATAAATATTATCTGTCATTGAGTTACCAAATGCAATTACAGGCCCTATCGCGTTTAGCGAACCTGTGATTGCAACATCTCCACTAATGTTTGCGTTTGCACCGGCGGTTATATTTCCACTTACAAATAAAGAACTACTCAATGCAACCGCACCACTAACTCTTAATGTTCCACTTATTGCTGTATTTTCACGAACTTGTAAACTACTACTTAGGATAGTAGAACCCGTTACGTTTAAGTGTGCGAATGAAGCGGTATTATTTACTCTTAATGATGAAGATATAATCGTAGAACCCGTTACTATCAACGAACCTGTTATACCAACTGCTCCACTAACATTTAGTGTTGAATGAAGTGTAGTTATACCATCTACTTTTAATGAACCTGATGTTCTAATATTTCCCGTTGCATCATCTATTTCAAATGCTCCACCGCCTACTTTGAATGTTACTCCATTATAAGTAAAGTTTGCACTATCAACTAAAGTATCGGTTGAATCCACATAAGGAATTCTACTCATACTTAAATCGTTTATCGCTAAACTCTTAACTCTCGTAGAACCCGATATAGCAGTTACGTTTGAATTAAAGAATGTATCACTATCTACTCTTAAATTTAATGTGTTTAATCTAGTTTCATCTGCTACCGCGTTTCCACCTGCACCAATTGTTATTTGTGTAGTATCAATATCAACCTCTCCATTAATTCTAGTTAATCCTTCAACTCTTAAAGAAGAAGCGGTTACAGCTGAAGATGCTGAAATTGTAGTTCCGATGAAGTTTCCACTTATAGATGAGTTTCCTATAACTTGTAAGTTTCCACTAACTGCTTCGTTTCCGGTAATTTGAACACTTCCTGTGAAATATGAACCACTTCCATTTTGCCCAGCATTTACTCTCAAAGAACCGGTGATTTGAACACCACCATCATACTGAGCAGTATATCCTCCTGCTAAATAATCATTTACTTTTATATCCCCACCAACGTATGATGAATTAACATAATCGTTATCAGTTACGAATAAAACTGAATCTATTCTAGTTACACCATTTCTTACATAAAACTCACTACCACTTCTTAAATCTATATTAGTACTTCCTGTTATTGAGGTATTACCAGATATAATTAATGTTCCACTAACCGCTTGCCTTCCACTATTTGATGATGTTAATAATGCACCATAGTCAACAAATTGTAAAGATGAACTTACTACTCCGTTGTCAGCTTTAATATGTCCACTGTGTGTAGCCGCAGTAATTGTAGCCGAAGATGAAATACTTCCAACTACATAAACTGAACCGGTGAAATTATGATTATCGGTTGCATCATTACCAAAGGTAGTTGAACCACTACTAAATGAAGTAGTCATATAAGTTACAGAAGAACTTACTATGTAATTCTGTGCTACTATATTACCACTTACAAATAGATTACCACTAACATTTAAGTTTGCACCATTTGGTTGAATTGCTCCTTTTAATGAAGAAGTATAAGTGTTAACCGATGCGGTGAATGTGTTTATTATAGAACCGGTTGCAATTACACTAGCACTAAACGTATTAACTGATGAAGTGAATGTGTTAATTATTGAACCACTTGCTCTAACTGATGCAGAGAATGAATTTATACTTGATGTAAATGTATTAATTAATGAACCCGTTGCGATTACACTTGCACTAAATGTATTCAACGATTGAGTTGAGTTATTTAGAGATTGAGTTGTATTGTATAATGAACTAGTAATAGTGTTTAAAGATGCAGTCGATACTTGTGAAGCATTTATTGATGCCACAGATGCACTTAATAATCCAATAGATGAACTTACTGAACTACTTAATGAAGAAGTTGCAGTATTGATTGATTCACTTATTGAACTTGTGAAATTACTGAATCCTGTTGTTCCACTTATATTAGTTTGAATTGAAGAACTAAATGCCCCATTAAATATTCCTATAAATCCAGACGCACTAACTATAGCAGATGAGGTTATTGAACCAGATATATCTAAGAACGCCGGCTGTCCACCGTTTGCTCCCAATAATCCTTCTCTCATAACTAATGGCCCAAATACCCTTACCGAACCACTAAATGTATGATTATCTCCATAATCATTACCAAATGTAGATGAACCACTACTGAATGAAGTTGTAATGTAAGCTACCGATGAACTTACAATATATTGATGTGCTACTATATTACCACTAACATATAAATTTCCACTAACATTCAAATCCGAACCATTTGGTTGAATCGCAGATTTTAATGAAGAAGTATAAGTGTTTAAACTATTTATCGATTGAGTTTGTGAATTATTTGTAGTTAACGAAGCTGATGCTGATACCGCTAACGCACTAGCCGATGTAAATAAACTTGCGGTTGTTACATGCAAAGAAGTTGTGTATGAACTTTGCACAAATCCTGTTCCGGTTACAAGTGAATTAATTCTAGTTGTAATACTCGCTGAAGTATGTTGTATTTTATCATTTATACTAGATGATAAAAATGCAGTAGTAACTGCTATACTAGCTGATATTCCACTTGATGGATTCCAAATTGAAGATGATAATGATGAACCAGATGAATATAATATCGCGGTTGTAGTTGCAACTGAACTACTATATGCTACCAATTCTGCATCAGTTGCATATCCATTATTTAAATTGGATATTGCCGCTAAACTTTGGCTAATTCTAGTTTCAAAAGATGCTGATATTCCAGGAAACACATTTGCAGTAAAATTATTACTCGCTGAAATACTTGAACTAAATTGATTTATTTTTGTATCGAAGTAAGTTCCGGATGCTTCTAATGCTACTATTCTAACACTCTGTGATACAACCGAACCGGAAACAGTTGAGATTGATGCTGTATATTGTTCTAATGAATTAACTCTTGCGCCAATACCAGTTCCACCTCCACCTCCGATTTCAGCAGAGATAGAAGCAATTCTATTATCAAATGAAGCACTTGCAGTTGCAAATGTTCCAGTATTACCAATCCAAGTTACTATACTGGCAGTAAATCCACGCAATGAATTATCTTGAAGTTGTAAATTAAATATAGAAGCCGATACAGCTGATGCGGTTACAAAAGTTGCACTAGCTGAAGCGTTTAAAGCGTTTAACTGAATAATAGTACTTCCAGTAGTACTTATAAAAGTTGCAAATGTTGAACCAATTCCTGTTATAGCACCTGCTTGAGCACTATTTGTAATCGCAGATAGGGATGCACTTGTTTCTAACGCAGTTATTCTAGTTCCGGTTGCACCACCTCCTAAAGAAGATGATAAATTTAATATTCTATTATCAATCGATGTACTGAATGGTAAATAAGTTGAACTAGTAAATGTATTGAATGATGCGGTTGTTGTATGAATAGAATTTAAACTATTACTTACAGATGCACTAAATGTATTCTGTGAATTGTTTACACTATTAATTGTATCTATCGATGTAGCAAATGAACTACTTGCTGCTAATAAACTAGAACTTATAGTATTGAATGAACCACTTAATTGTGATAACTCAACTCCATCAACTAATCCACTAACTGCAATATCTCCTGTTACACTAACTCCTTTATTTATTGCAATCTTAGATAAGTTATTATTCCAAGTTATGCTCGCATCTGCACCACTAATATAAATACCAGCTCCATCCGCCATCGCTGCAGTAGTTGAACCACTTGCTATTTCTATAAGTTTATCAGCAACTTTTAAGTTAGTTGTGTTAATCGATATTTGAGTTCCTTGTACAACAAAGTTTCCTAATATTGTTGTTGTTCCACCTGTCACATCTATTGCAGTTTTTAATGATGCAGTATATGTGTTTATTGAAGCAGTTGCAGTATTAACCGAAGATGTGTGTGTATTAACAGAACTACTAAATGTATTCACACTCGCACTAAATGAATTATGAGAACCACTACTTACTTCCAATGCATCTATTCTACTCTTTGCAGATGATGCCGATGTTGCCAATGAACTACCACTACTTACTAAACTAGAAGTAAGTGTATTCAAACTTGCAGTTGTTGAATTAACACTTTCGGTAAATGTATTAACTGAAGCTGAAGTATTTTCTAATTGTGTTAATCTAGTCAGAACAGCTGATGCTGAACTTGCTAAAGAAGATGCTGATACTAATAAACTACCACTTCTAATATTAAGAGAAGTAATTGAAGTATTAGCACTTGCAGTAAATGTATTTAATGAAGCAGTTGCAGTATTAACTGAACTACTAAATGTATTCACACTTGCACTAAATGTATTTAACGGAGAAATATTTATAGCCGCTCCCCAACTTGATGATGCAGCTTCGATTGAATTTAATCTACTATTAGCTGAAGATGTAAAAGCACTTAATGAAGCAGTTATAGAAAGAATAGAACCTGTCAATGCTTCTACTAAATCTATTCTACTTTCATGATTTGAAGTGGATACAAATAAACTATGGGTTGCCGCTTCTAATGAATTTATTCTACCATCATCTACAGAAGTACTTATGAATAATGCTAATAAATCCGTTGTTACACTTCCTGATTTTGTTTCTAATGAAATTAATCTGTTTTCAATTGAACCTGTCTTTGTGTTCAATGAAGCAGTTACCAAATTTATTGATGCAGTTGTAGAATTAACAGATGCTGTATGTACGTTATGTGCTAATCTTATACTACCACTTGCACCTTCTAATGATGCTAATCTAGGTTCTACAATAGAAGATGTATAACTTTCATAGTTTGATTTACTTAAGAAAGGTGTTACTACAATACTTCCAAATTTAGAATTAATTGTTGAGGTTACACTTCCACTCAATGAACCAATTGATGAACTCAAATTAGCTACTGAATGCGATATTGATTGTGAAAGTGATGAACTGAATGTTGAGTACCCCGTTGTATTAGCTAAAGTAACTCCCTGAGAAGCACTTATTAAATTTGTACCAATTACATTTATCGTTCCACCACTAACGATTAAACTTCCTGTTATAGTAGTTGAACCCGATATATTCATAGAACCACTAAATGAAGCCGGTCCGATGTTTACTAAAGTATTTGAACCAGATAAAATAAATGAACCAGTTACGATTACATTACCATTTACCGCTTGTTGTCCAACCCAATTATTACTACCACTTGATGATAATATCGCCCCACCCGCATTTATAACTGTCCCATCGGAAAGTGTTATGATTAAATTAGAACCAGAGAATGCTGCAGATACTACATGAGCTCCTGTCAAACCTCTTGTTCCTGCGGTTGCTACTGTTAATTGTGGTGAGTTATTTACTAATGTTACAGACATCTTATCGGGTTACATTTTTTGACAATTTCACTTGTCCTTCTAATAATCTCGTAACCTCATTACCACTTACCATTTCTAAATCATAGTAAGCAGTATCAAAATTTAATAAAGAAGAGGTAGCTGCTGAAATGTATATTCCAATAGAACCACTTTGAACCGCAGTTACTCCATCAGAACCACTCATATTTAATCCCGTACCATCTGTTTGACGTGATGAACTTAGTGATAAATAAACGGTCTCAGATGTAGCGGATGGTCTGATTTGCATTCTCCCGCCATATCCAGAAAGGTTTACACTCCCAGTCTCATCTTGCCATGTGATTTGTATGTTTGTGGTTGCCCCCTGCTCTATGATAAAGGAATATCTTGCTGCTGCCATTAATGTTCTTCTTTAATATATAAATATTACAAATCCTATTAACCTAAATTAATCAATTTGTATTTAGTTGAGTATAACAAAGTAGCTATATTATCTATATCATTTTGAAACCAACTATATTTTAATTTTTCATCTTTTCTAGCTGATTCTAAGAATTTACAAAGTTTATCGAAATAGTTAACCATATTTTGTTTTTCAGCATTGTTATCTACCCCACTAACTGCTTTGTATTCTATTAAACCATGCATACCCTGATACGATTCAATCAAACCATCTATCAAAGGTACAATTCCTTCATAGTATATTTGTAAAGCATTATGAGCTGCAAATGAACCCTGTCCGGATACTCTTGTGTGAAATATATGTGCCTGTGTTCTACTATGTAAAAATACCGAAGCCAATTCTTCCATTTATATTAAATTTAATTATACATCTATAAATATCACTTCCTAATTAAAAAAGAGTTTGGAAATATCTGAATCTTGTGATTTGGTATATTTTCTCTCTCAATCAACTCATTCATTGCTTTTAAAACCGATGGATATGCATCTATATCATCTCCTCCTAAGTATCCACCTACCTTAACTCTACTCCACCAATTATCCATATCTAACTTAACTATCTCATAATTGTGGTCCCCATCTATGTAAACAAATTGCAGAGATTCCTCATCATACCATTTCCACAACCATCTACTATCACCTATCATAAGGTTAATATACTCATCTACCTCACATAATCTGTAATGGGCTTTGATTAACTCATCAATTGGAATATCCTTAAGTTGTTCTGAAAATCTATAATCGTAAAATGATTTTGGATGGTCTCCTCTTCTAACATCCGCATCTATCTGCCAAAGAGAATCTATTGTATCGAAGTGTATCTTTTTTCCGCTTTCTTTTATAAGAGAAGCCATAAAGATTGTAGATTGACCGAAAAATGTTCCAATCTCTACTATTGAATCCCCATCATTTAATTCTTTGAATACTAATTCGTAGATATCTTCAGCACAACCAATCCATCCCGGTACATCTTCGTAGGTTTTGATTTTACCTATTTCGTACTTATCCTTTATTGTATGTAACCTCATAAATTTAAATATAAAGACATAAAAAAAGGGAGTGATTTCTCACCCCCTCTTTATTATACTCTAAGTTATGTTAGAATTTAATTAACTGAATCCGAAGATTATAAGTTAGCTAAATCTTTTACATAAATCTTACCATAGAATTCTGGTCTTACGATTTTCTTAGCGTATCTAGTCATAACACCTCTACGTGGAGTAAAGTTGTCTGGGTCGTACACTAAAGGAGTCATAATCAATGGAACGTAAGGAGCGTAAACCGCACCAGTCTCCAAGAAGTTTGAACCTTTAAATCCTAATAAGATTTGGTTAGTAGTCATATACGGGTTTTTGTAAACCGTATATCTGTTAGAGATTGAACCTACTACAGAAACACCAGCTGCAAATTGTAATGAATCTTTCTCAGCATTCACGTGGAATCCAGGAATTGATTCTAAAATTGTAGCAACGTCAGGAGAACACACAATAAAGTTTGCTCCACCTCTCATTGTTAATTGGTGAATCTTGTTAGATACTTTGTTTAACTTAACTCCTAAAGTCTGGAACCAAGTAGCTTTTTGGTAAGCCAATGCGTTTCCACCTGCAGTCCATTGACCAGTAGAAGCGTTATACTCTTCACCAACGTTAGTTGACCAGTAATCAACAGTCAATGCGTTAACTTGTAACATATCTAAGATTTCTAAGTCGATTTCTAAAGAGATGTATTCAGATAACATTGAAGTTAATTCTGCTTCAGCATCAATTGAGTGATAAGCGTTTAAGTCTTGTGCCAACTCAGGAGTCCACACAGCCTTTAATTTTCTTGTTTTAGCAACAATAGATTCGCTCTTTAATTC
>Ga0209550_10000073_pt1 | contig 73964 bp, 85 predicted proteins | sample LauGreSuBDMM15SN_2_FD_187567 | JGI IMG/M metagenome (GOLD analysis project Ga0209550, IMG submission 187567) | Freshwater lake microbial communities from Lake Michigan, USA - Su13.BD.MM15.SN (SPAdes) (version 5) | ecosystem: Environmental > Aquatic > Freshwater > Lake | place: Lake Michigan... | reverse complement strand
TGATCGCGCCGATCGCGATGGAAGAAAAGCTGCGCTTCGCCATCCGCGAAGGCGGCCGCACCGTCGGTGCTGGCGTGGTCTCCAAGATCCTCGCTTGATATCTCTTTGGTGCGCCCCTATAGGGGCGCACCACTAACGACGCCTACCACCACACATGTGAACCTATGAGCCCGGCGTATTGCCGCGCTTACGTTCCGAAGGAAAAAGCAATGCAAGGTCAAACCATTCGCATTCGGCTCAAGGCCTTCGACTTCCGCGTTCTGGATGCCAGCACGCAGGAAATCGTTAACACGGCCAAGCGCACGGGCGCACAGGTGCGCGGGCCGATCCCGCTGCCGAACAAAATTGAGAAATTCACAGTTCTGCGTGGTCCGCACATCGACAAGAAGTCGCGCGACCAGTGGGAAATCCGGACGCACAAGCGCCTTCTCGACATCATTGATCCGACACCGCAAACCGTGGACGCGCTCATGAAGCTCGACCTCGCGGCTGGCGTCGACGTCGAAATCAAAGTGTAAGGAGCGAAAACCATGCGCTCTGGCGTTATAGCAAAGAAGTTGGGCATGACCCGACTGTTTCTTGAGAACGGAACCCAGGTTCCTGTGACCGTTCTTCAACTCGACAACCTTCAGGTTGTTGCCCAACGCACCGTTGACCGCGATGGCTACACCGCCGTTCAACTGGGCGCAGGCACGGCCAAGGCCAAAAACACCACCCAAGCGCAACGCGGTCACTTCGCTAAGGCCAATGTGGCCCCCAAGCGCAAGATCGCCGAGTTTCGCGTGACCCCAGACTGCCTGATTGATGTGGGCGCGGAAATCACCGCTGACCATTATCTCGCTGGCCAGTTCGTGGATATCGCTGGCACGTCGTCGGGTAAGGGTTTCCAAGGTGCTATGAAGCGTCACAACTTCGGCGGTTTGCGCGCGTCGCACGGTGTTTCGGTTTCACACCGTTCGCACGGTTCGACCGGCCAGTGCCAAGACCCCGGCAAGGTGTTCAAAGGCAAGAAAATGGCAGGCCACATGGGCGCTGTTCGTTCGACCACGCAGAACCTGCAAGTCGTGCGCACCGATGCTGAACGCGGCTTGCTGATGATCAAGGGCGCTGTCCCCGGCCATGCCGGTGGTTGGGTCACGATCAAGGACGCTGTGAAAAAGGCGGCGCCTGCGGGTCTGCCAGTTCCGGCGGCTGTGCGTGCGGTTGCACCTGCGGAAGTCGTTGGGGGTGAAGCATGAAACTGAATGTCATCACGCTGGATGGGGCCGCAGCTGGCACCATCGACCTGGACGAAGCGCTGTTCGGCCTAGAGCCGCGCGCCGACATCCTGCACCGTGTTGTGCGCTGGCAGCGGGCTAAGGCCCAAGCGGGCACGCACTCGACGCTGACGCGCGCTGAAGTGTCTTATTCCACTAAGAAGATCTATCGCCAAAAAGGCACCGGCGGCGCACGCCACGGTTCCAAAAAGGTGTCGACCTTCCGTCACGGTGGTACGGCCAAGGGCCCGCATCCGCACAGCCACGAGCATTCGCTGCCCAAGCAATTCCGCGCTTTGGGTCTGCGGCATGCCCTGTCGGCCAAGGCGAAAGCTGGCGAGTTGGTGATTTTGGACACGGCCATCTTGGCAGAAGCCAAGACTGCAAGCCTTGCAAAGGCCGTGCAAGAACGTGGCTGGAAGCGTGTTCTGGTGATTGATGGCGCAACGGTTGACGGCAACTTCGCCCTCGCCGCCCGCAACATCGAAGGCCTGGACGTGCTGCCGACCATTGGCGCGAATGTCTATGACATCCTGAAGCGTGACACCCTGGTGATCACCAAAGCAGGTGTCGAAGCTCTGGAGGCTCGTCTGAAATGAGCGCGAAACCCGAACACTACGACCTGATCAAGAAGCCCATCATCACCGAAAAAGCCACCATGGCTTCGGAAAATGGGGCAGTCGTCTTTCAGGTGGCTATGGATGCCACCAAACCGCAGATCAAAGAAGCGGTCGAGGCGATTTTTTCGGTCAAGGTGAAGGCGGTTAACACCACCATCACCAAGGGCAAATCCAAAAAGTTCCGTGGCCGTGCTGGCGAGCGGAGCGATAAGAAAAAGGCCTATGTTACCCTTGAAGCGGGTAACACTATCGACGTCTCTACGGGGCTCTGATAGTAAGCCTCGAATCTTCATGGCCCCGGGTTTCCGGGGCCATGAATTTTACGACAGTTTGGGCCCCAAGATGACCATCTTGCCAAACTAAATTCGGGGAGCTTCGGCGCCCTACACACCCGGGTCTGAAACCTCAGACCCCCCTAACGGAAGACAGAGAGCATGGCACTTAAGTCGTATAAGCCGACGACGCCTGGCCAACGCGGGTTGGTTCTGATCGACCGTTCGGATCTGTTCAAAGGCCGTCCGGTCAAATCCCTTACTGAGGGTTTGACCAAGACCGGTGGCCGGAACAATACCGGACGCATCACGATGTGGCACAAGGGTGGTGGCGCCAAGCGCCTTTACCGTGTCGTCGATTTCAAGCGCACAAAATTTGATATGCCGGCCGTGGTTGAGCGGATCGAATACGATCCCAACCGCACGGCATTTATCGCCCTGATCCGCTACACGGACGGCGAGCAAGCCTATATCCTGGCCCCTCAGCGTTTGGGCGTGGGCGACTCGGTTGTCGCTGGCGCCAAGGTTGACGTGAAGCCGGGCAATGCGATGCCCTTCTCGGGGATGCCGATCGGGTCGATCGTGCACAACGTCGAGTTGAAGCAAGGCAAGGGCGGCCAATTGGCGCGCGCTGCTGGCACTTACGCGCAGTTCGTGGGCCGTGATGGCGGCTATGCCCAGATTCGTTTGTCTTCGGGCGAACTGCGTCTGGTCCGTCAGGAATGCATGGCCACCATCGGTGCCGTGTCGAACCCCGACAACTCGAACCAAAACTTCGGCAAAGCCGGTCGTATGCGCCACTTGGGCGTGCGCCCAACTGTGCGCGGTGTTGCTATGAACCCGATTGACCACCCGCATGGCGGTGGTGAAGGTCGCACCTCTGGGGGCCGTCATCCGGTTACTCCGTGGGGTAAGGGCACCAAGGGCAACAAGACCCGCAAGTCGAAGCACTCGGACAAGCTTATTGTCCGTTCGCGTAACGCGAAGAAAGGGCGCTAATCCATGGCACGTTCTATCTGGAAAGGCCCGTTCGTCGACGGTTACCTGCTGAAGAAGGCAGAAACCTCGCGCGCGTCGGGCAAGAGCGAAGTGATCAAGATTTGGTCGCGCCGTTCCACCATCCTGCCGCAATTCGTTGGTCTGACGTTCGGCGTCTACAACGGCAAGAAACACATCCCGGTCGCCGTGACCGAAGAGATGATCGGCCAGAAGTTTGGCGAATACTCGCCGACCCGTACCTATTACGGGCACGCTGCCGACAAGAAAGCCAAGAGGAAGTAAGCCATGGGTAAGGAAAAGAATCCGCGCCGCGTGGCGGAGAACGAAGCAATGGCTGTGGCGCGTATGTTGCGCACCTCGGACCAAAAGCTGAACTTGGTCGCCGGTCTGATCCGCGGCAAGAAGGTTGACAAGGCTTTGGCCGACCTGACCTTCTCCAAGCGCCGGATCGCGGGCGAAGTGAAGAAAGTTCTGCAATCGGCCATCGCCAATGCAGAAAACAACCACAATCTTGACGTCGATAGCTTGGTCGTCGCCGAGGCTTGGGTTGGCAAGAACCTCGTTATGAAGCGTGGCCGTCCGCGGGCACGTGGCCGTTTCGGCAAGATCATGAAGCCGTTCTCTGAAATCACGATCAAGGTCCGCCAAGTCGGGGAGACTGCATAATGGGTCAGAAGGTCAATCCGATCGGCATGCGCCTGCAGGTCAACCGCACCTGGGACAGCCGCTGGTTCGCTGAATCGAAAGATTACGGCAACCTGTTGCTGGAAGATCTGAAAATGCGCGCCTTTGTGCATGAAGACTGCAAAGCAGCCGGCATCTCGAAGGTGATCATCGAACGTCCGCACAAAAAGTGCCGTGTGACGATCTATACCGCCCGTCCGGGCGTGATCATCGGCAAAAAAGGCGCGGATATCGAAACGCTGCGCAAGAAACTTGCCGTTTTCACCAAGTCAGAACTGCACCTGAACATCGTTGAAGTGCGCAAACCCGAACTGGACGCTCAACTCGTTGCCGAGTCGATCGCCCAGCAGATGGAGCGCCGCGTGTCCTTCCGTCGTGCCATGAAGCGGGGCGTACAAAACGCCATGCGTATTGGCGCGCTGGGGATCCGGGTGAACGTTTCGGGTCGTTTGGGTGGCGCTGAAATCGCGCGTACCGAATGGTACCGCGAAGGCCGCGTTCCGCTGCACACACTGCGGGCCGACATCGACTATGCCCTGTCCGAAGCTTTGACGGCTTACGGGATCATCGGTGTGAAGGTCTGGATCTTCAAAGGCGAAATCCTTGAGCATGATCCGCAGGCCCATGACCGTCGTCAGGCGGAATCGCAGGAAGGCGCTGCACCGCGCCAACCGCGCCGCGAACGCGCGTAAGGGAGAAGATAAATGCTGCAACCTAAGCGCACTAAGTTTCGCAAGCAGTTCAAAGGCCGCATTCATGGAGAAGCCAAAGGCGGCTCTATGTTGAACTTTGGGTCTTATGGGCTGAAGTCTACAGAACCGGAACGTGTCACGGCGCGTCAAATCGAAGCGGCCCGCCGCGCGATCACCCGCCACATGAAGCGTCAGGGCCGTGTCTGGATCCGGATTTTCCCGGATGTTCCGGTCACTGCCAAGCCCGTCGAAGTTCGTATGGGTAAAGGTAAAGGGGCTATCGACTATTGGGCGGCCAAGGTGAAACCGGGCCGGATCATGTTCGAAATCGACGGCGTGTCCGAAGAAATCGCGCGTGAAGCCCTGCGTCTTGGCGCCATGAAACTGCCGGTTCTGACCCGCGTTGTTGTTCGCGAAGACTGGTAATGGTGGTGCGCAATGAATGCGCACCCTACAGAATTGCCCCTGCCGGAAACGGTGGGGGCTTTTTCATATAAGCCTTCCCTTTCAGGAGACTGCCATGGCTGAAATTGCCCCCCTGTTCGTCACCCGCTTGTACCGCGCCGAACTGGCAGAGTTGGGTAAGAAGAAGGTCGACTATGCGGAACTGAAAGCCGCCTGCGAAGCCATCGCTGACGATGACGAGGCCGGGCAGGAATGGTGCGATGCCAATGGCTATCCGGGCTACACCAGCTATGCCTCGCTCAACGACCTGCCGTGGCGCTTCCCGATCTTTGCCGATCTGGAAAAGGCGCTGGACAAGCACGTTGCAGCATTCTGCAAGGATTTGGGCTTTGATCTGGGCGATAAGAAGCTGAAATGCGGGTCATTCTGGATCAACATTCTGCCCCAAGGCGGAATGCACGCCAGCCACATCCACCCGCATTCGGTGATTTCTGGCACGACCTATGTCGCGATGCCCAAGGGCACCTCAGCCTTGAAATTGGAAGACCCCCGCCTGCCCATGATGATGCACGCGCCCTTGCGGTTGAAAAAGGCCGCGCAGGAATTGCAAAGCTTTGTCTATGTGAAGCCCAATGTGGGTGAGGTGCTGCTGTGGGAAAGCTGGCTGCGCCACGAAGTGCCGATGAACATGGCGGAAGAAGAGCGCATCTCGGTGAGCTTTAACTACGAATGGGAATAGGGGTTGAAAGGGGATAGATTCTATCCTAATTTGACTCATGACGTTCGAGTTTGATCCGATCAAAAGCGCCAGCAACAAGGCCAAGCACGGCATAGATTTTGTTGAGGCGCAGGCGCTTTGGCAGGATGATGGCTTCACCGAGTCTATGTCGAAGGTTAACTTAGCCGGCGAGGTGCGCTTTCTGGCTATTGGAAGGATCGACGGCAAGCATTGGACGGCGATCTGCACCTTTCGGGGCACGTCCGTCCGGATCATATCGGTTCGAAGGGCGCGGCAAGAGGAGGTTGCCTATTATGACGGCAGTTAAAACCATTACGGCCCAAGAGTTGGACGAAAAGTTCGATAACGGTGAAGATGTCAGCGCCTATTTCGACCTCAGCAAAGCCCGCCGCCCCAATCTAGAGGCGCGGCGCGTGAATGTGGATTTTCCGGCTTGGGTCGTTGAGGGCCTTGACCGCGAGGCGCGCCATCTGGGCGTGACGCGGCAATCGGTGATTAAGATGTGGATTGCGGAACGGTTGCGGTAGGGTGCGTGATTTCACGCACCGTTCCTCCGCAAGATGATAATGCACTGTTTGGCGCCCCCATCTTCCCCCTTGCCACCCCCCACCCCATCCTGTATTGCGCGGCATCCAACGATTCCGGCCTTGCCAGAATCGTTGGTTTGTATTGATCCACCAGATCAACGGTAACCCCCGGGGCCGTCTGGTGCTTGAGAGAAGGAAAAGGCGTATGGACGCCCAAGAACTGCGTGCGAAGACCCCCGACCAGCTGCGTGATCAGCTTGTCGCGCTGAAGAAAGAAGCGTTCAATCTGCGCTTTCAGGCAGCAACCAACCAATTGACGAACACCTCGCGCATGAACAAGGTCCGCAAGGATGTTGCCCGTGTCCGTACCGTGCTGGCCCAAAAAGCCGCCGAAGCCGCGAAGTAAGGAGAGACCGATGCCCAAACGTATCCTGCAAGGTGTCGTGACCTCGGACAAGAACGAGCAGACGATCACCGTTCTTGTCGAACGCCGCTTTAAGCACCCTGTTCTGCAAAAAACGATCCGCAAATCCAAGAAGTACCGTGCCCATGACGCCTTGAACCAGTTCAAGGAAGGCGACACGGTTCGCATCGAGGAATGCGCCCCGATTTCTAAGTCGAAACGCTGGACGGTTGTCACTGACGCGACTGCGTGAGTGCTGATTGTCTTGAAATGAAACGAAACCCTGGGGGTATATGCCCCCAAAGGTCGGAGAGTACTAAATGATCCAGATGCAGACCAATCTGGATGTTGCTGATAACTCAGGCGCTCGCCGGGTTCAGTGCATCAAGGTTCTGGGCGGTTCACACCGCCGCTATGCATCCGTGGGCGACATCATTGTGGTGTCGGTCAAGGAGGCAATTCCGAAAGGCCGTGTCAAAAAAGGCGACGTGCGTAAAGCCGTTGTCGTGCGCACTGCCAAAGAAGTTCGTCGCGAAGACGGCACCACCATCCGTTTTGACCGCAACGCTGCCGTCATCTTGAACAATCAGGGTGAACCGGTCGGCACGCGTATCTTCGGGCCGGTTGTGCGTGAACTGCGCGCCAAGAACTTTATGAAGATCATCTCGCTGGCTCCGGAGGTGCTCTGATGGCCGCTAAGCTGAAAAAAGGCGACAAAGTGGTCGTTCTCACCGGCAAGGACAAGGGCAAGCAGGGCGAAATCTCTGCCGTCTCGCCCAAGGACAATAAGGCCGTGATTGATGGCGTGAACGTTTCTGTGCGCCACACCAAGCAATCACCGAATTCGCAAGGGGGCCGCATCCCTAAGGCGATGCCGATCGACTTGTCCAACCTGGCCATCGTTGATGCCAATGGAAAAGCCACCCGCGTCGGTTTCCGCATGGAAGACGGCAAGAAAGTGCGCTTCGCCAAGACAACCGGGGAGGCCATCTGATGTTGGACCAAGCCACCTATACCCCGCGTCTGAAGGCGGAATACGCCACAAAGATCCGCGCCGCTTTAAAAGCCGAACACGGCTACAAGAACGATATGCAAATCCCCAAGCTTGAGAAAATCGTTCTCAACATGGGTGTTGGCGATGCGGTGAAGGACACTAAAAAGGTTAAGCTTGCTTCCGAGCAGTTGACCTTGATTGCCGGTCAGAAAGCCATAATCACCAACGCTAAAAAGTCCATCGCGGGCTTTCGCGTTCGGGAATTTATGCCGCTGGGCTGCAAGGTTACCCTGCGGGGCGACCGGATGTATGAATTCCTTGATCGCCTGATCACCATCGCACTTCCCCGCGTTCGCGACTTTCGCGGCGTCAAGGGCAGCTCGTTTGACGGTCATGGCAACTACGCGATGGGCTTGAAAGAGCAAATCGTGTTCCCGGAAATCGACTTTGATAAGGTCGATGACGTTCTGGGCATGGACATCATCATCTGCACCAACGCCAAGTCTGATGCGGAAGCGAAGTCGCTGCTGAAGCACTTCAAAATGCCCTTCACGTCGTAATCGCGAGGAATCCAACAATGGCCAAAAAATCCATGGTGAACCGCGAAGTGAAGCGCGCAAAGCTCGTGCAAAAGCACGCAGCCAAACGCGCCGCACTTAAGACGGTGATCTACGACCAAACCAAGTCAATCGAAGATCGTTTCAAGGCAACCGCCAAATTGGCAGCCTTGCCGCGCAACTCTTCTGCGACCCGTATTCACAACCGCTGCCAGTTGACTGGCCGCCCGCACGCCTATTACCGCAAACTCAAGCTCAGCCGTATCATGCTGCGTGATCTCGCCTCGTTCGGCCAGATCCCCGGCATGGTTAAGTCGAGCTGGTAAGGGGAGCGCTGAAAGATGATGATGAACGATCCCCTCGGCGATATGCTGACACGTATCCGCAACAGCCAAATGCGCGGCAAATCCACCGTTAAGACCCCGGCTTCCAAGCTGCGGTCCTGGGTGTTGGATGTGCTGGTCGCAGAAGGCTACATTCGCGGCTATGAAGCTGCCAAGACCGACAACGGTCAAGGTGAACTGACCATCAGCCTGAAGTACTTCGAAGGCGCCCCGGTCATCCGTGAGTTGAAGCGCGTATCCAAACCTGGTCGCCGCGTTTACAACTCGATCAAGGACGTGCCGTCTGTGCGGAACGGTCTTGGGATTGCCATTCTGTCCACCCCCAAGGGTGTGATGACGGATGCAAATGCACGCGCGGCCAATGTTGGCGGCGAAGTGCTTTGCACCGTATTCTAAGGGGAGGGGTAGAATGTCTCGTATCGGCAAAAAACCCGTCGCCTTGGTTAAGGGCGTGTCGGCCAACATCTCGGGCCAGACGATTGAAGTGAAGGGGCCGAAAGGCACCCGTAGCTTTACCGCTGGTGATGATGTGCAACTGACCATCGAAAATGACGCTGTCAAAGTCACCCCGCGTGGCATGTCCAAGCGGGCACGCTCGCAGTGGGGCATGAGCCGCTCGATGATCGCGAATCTTGTGGAAGGCGTTACCGTCGGCTTCAAGAAAGAAATGGAAATCCAGGGCGTGGGCTACCGCGCTGCCATGGTGGGTAAGAACCTGCAATTGCAACTGGGCTTCAGCCACGAAGTGATCTTCGAGGTTCCGGAAGGCGTTGTCGTCGCAGCACCGAAGCAAACTGAAATCTCTGTGGAAGGCATTGACCAACAGCTTGTTGGCCAAGTCGCAGCAAACATCCGCGCTTGGAAGAAGCCAGAGCCCTATAAGGGCAAAGGCATTCGGTACAAGGGCGAGTTTGTCTTCCGCAAGGAAGGCAAGAAGAAGTAAGGGGCAAGAGAAATGGCATTGAATAAAAGAGAGCTGTTCCTCAAGCGCCGTATGCGCGTTCGGAACCGCATTAAGTCGGTCGCTGCTGGGCGCTTGCGCCTGTCGGTTCACCGGTCGAACAAGAACATCTCGGTCCAGCTGATCGACGATGTGAAGGGCATCACTGTCGCTTCGGCTTCCTCGCTAGAGAAAGACCTGGGCATGGTGGGCAAGAACAACGTCGAGGCGGCTGCCAAAATTGGTGCGGCCATCGCGGAGCGTGCACTCAAGGCCGGTGTCGAAGTTTGCTACTTCGATCGCGGCGGTTTCCTCTTTCACGGTAAGATCAAGGCTTTGGCCGACGCTGCCCGTGAAGGCGGCCTGAAGTTCTGAGGAGATAAAAATGGCAGAACGTGAAAACCGCCGGGACGACCGTGGCAACCGTGGCGGCGACCGCCGCGACAATCGCCCGGAAGAAACCCCGGAGTTCGCTGACCGTTTGGTCGCGATCAACCGCGTGTCCAAAACCGTAAAAGGCGGCAAGCGCTTTGGCTTTGCAGCTTTGGTGGTTGTGGGCGATCAACGCGGCCGTGTGGGCTTTGGCAAGGGCAAGGCGAAAGAAGTGCCCGAGGCTATCCGCAAGGCAACCGAACAGGCTAAGCGCAGCCTGATCCGTGTGCCCTTGAAGGACGCGCGCACCTTGCACCACGACATGGAGGGCCGCCACGGCGCCGGAAAAGTCGTGATGCGCACCGCCGTGGCGGGTACCGGCATCATCGCCGGCGGCCCGATGCGCGCAGTGTTTGAAATGCTGGGTCTGCAGGACGTCGTTGCCAAGTCGATCGGCACGTCGAACCCCTACAACATGATCCGCGCCACCATTGATGGTCTGAAATCAGAAACCTCGCCCCGCCAAGTTGCCGCACGTCGCGGCAAAAAGGTGGCAGAGATCCTGAACAAGCCCGCCACTGAAGTGGCCGTCGCTGAAGTTGTGGAGGCCTGATCATGGCAAAGAAGCCCGAGGCCGTTGTGGCCCCCGTTAAGAAAACCATCGTTGTGCAGCAGACCTCGTCTGCCGCCCGCCGCCCCGCCGTTCAGACCGCGACCCTTAAAGGTCTTGGCCTGAACAAAATCCGCCGAACCCGCGAGCTTGAGGATACCCCCTCGATCCGCGGCATGGTCCACGCGGTGCGTCACATGGTCAAGATCATCGAAGAACGCGGGTAACATGGGTGCGTGCTAGCACGCACCGTCCGCCATCAATAAACGCCCCGCCGCAAGGTGGGGCGTTTTTATTTGCAGGGTGGATTTCAATCACCGATTTTAATCAGATGCCTATAAAGTTGGGTTTAACCCACTCTATGCTGGCTGGTCGTTGTTACAATGTAGCGGCAGACGCTTGCCATTGTCCGTCAGGCAGCGGGCATTCAACAGAAACGCGCCGCCATGCTGATACGTTCTTGAAGGATTTTTCAAGATCCGGCACAAAAACACCCTTGAAAGTGACTTCCCGCATACCGCGATTTCTCATGAATAGGATGTATTCTCTATCCTCTGGAACGTGTTTCGCGTAGCTGTCCGCGCCGCTTTCTTGAGGATCTCGACAGTCCTTTAAGAATCTACCATCTGGGCTCAGGGTGTTCACCCCGAACTGGTACCTCCCCGACCAAGCAATCCAAACATATTTTTTGCTCTGATTGGGAATTCGCCAGATTGCCTGCATCAGCGCTCTGCCGTTGAATCCGAATGCACGCAACGCTTCTAGTCGATCGTCAAATTGATCATATAATTCTAAACTTCCTGCCATTTTCATCCCTCCATGCAAACGAAAGTTATAAATGTGCCAACTTAAGTTGGAAAGGGGGGGCGTGTTGTAAAAAATCTTACCACCGCTCAGTTCAGTTTCGGTGGCGCAAAGCCCCCCCCTCCCCACCCCTTGCCCCGCCCCCACATCCAATCTATACGCCCCCGGTGGCCCCCTATGGCCACAGAATCAACCATCCGCCGCGTTTGCCCCCGCCGTCGCAGCCAGGGCAGTTCCGGCATAGGAGTATGCGACATGAAACTGAATGAACTGCACGACAACGACGGTGCTGCCAAAAAGAAAAAGCGCGTTGCCCGTGGCCCGGGTTCGGGCAAGGGTAAGACCGCTGGCCGTGGCGTTAAAGGCCAAAAGTCCCGCTCGGGCGTGGCATTGGGCGGCTATGAAGGCGGCCAGATGCCGCTTTATCGGCGTTTGCCCAAGCGCGGCTTTACCAAGCCGAACCAAAAAGAATTCGCCGTCGTCAACTTGGGCCTGATCGAGAAATTTATCGGTTTGGGCAAGCTGGACGCCTCGGTCACCATCACCGAAGACGCGCTGGTTGCGGCTGGCCTGACCAAGGCCAAGCATGACGGCATCCGCGTGCTGGCCAAGGGTGTGATCACCACCAAAGTGACGCTGGAAGTGACGGGGGCTTCGGCCTCGGCGATCGAAGCTGTCGCTGCCGCAGGTGGTACGTTGAAAGTGGCTGACCCGCTGCCGGTGTTCGGCAAGTCGGTTCGTAAAGTTCCGCTCGCATAACGCCTTGTGAGCGGCGCAAAGACCGCTTACATCTGCGTTGATTTCCCGCGCCGCCGTCCGGAAACACCGGATCGGCGGCGCAACACCTATAACCAACTGAGAAGGTCCGACCGTGGCATCAGCAGCAGAGCAAATGGCGGCAAACCTAAGCTGGGGCGCGTTGGGCAAGTCGACTGACCTGCGCCAGCGCATTCTGTTTACGATCCTTGTGCTGGTTGTCTACCGCCTTGGCACCTATATTCCGGTGCCCGGCATTGACGGCACAGCGCTCAAGACCTTCATGGAAGGGCAAGGCCAAGGTTTAGGTGGCATGTTGTCGCTGTTTACCGGTGGCGCGCTTGCCCGCATGGGCATCTTCGCCTTGGGTGTCATGCCCTATATCTCTGCGTCCATTATCGTCCAGTTGCTGTCTTCAATGATCCCGCAACTTGAACAGTTGAAGAAAGAGGGCGACCAAGGCCGCAAAAAGATCAACCAATATACCCGCTATTCCACCGTGGCGCTGGCGATTTTTCAAGGCTGGGCCATTGCGGCTTCGATCGCCGCAGGTGGCTTGGCGCATAACCCTGACCTATTCTTCAAAATCGCCTGCGTGATCACACTGGTTGGCGGCACGATGTTCCTGATGTGGCTTGGTGAGCAGATCACGGCGCGTGGTATCGGCAATGGCGTTTCGCTGATCATCTTCACCGGCATTGTGGCCGAAATTCCAGGCGCCTTGGCGCAGTTCCTTAGCCAAGGCCGCGCCGGTGTTATACCGGTTTGGGTCATGATTGGCGCCGTCGTGCTGGTGGTGGCTGTGATAGGCTTTGTCGTGTTCATGGAACGCGCCTTGCGCAAGATCCACATTCAATACCCCCGCCGCCAAGTTGGCATGAAGATTTATGACGGCGGGTCAAGCCACCTGCCGATCAAGGTGAACCCAGCGGGCGTTATTCCTGCCATCTTCGCCTCGTCGCTGCTGCTCTTGCCCTCAACGTTGGGGACGTTTTCGGGCTCGCAGACCAACCCGATCATGGCGACGATTTTGGCCTTCATGGGACCAGGCCAGCCGTTCTATCTGCTGTTTCAAGGCGCCATGATTGTGTTCTTCACCTATTTCTACACCGCCAACGTCGCCTTCAAAACCGAAGACGTGGCTGAGAATTTGAAGAACCAGAACGGGTTCATTCCCGGCATTCGTCCGGGCAAAAAGACGCAAGACTACCTCGACTATGTCGTCAATCGCATCTTGGTGGTCGGATCGGCTTATCTGGCCGCGGTGTGTTTCTTGCCCGAGGTATTGCGTGATCAATTCGCCATTCCGTTCTACTTTGGCGGGACTTCGGTGTTGATTGTCGTTTCTGTGACCATGGATACGATCAACCAAGTGCAGTCTCATATGCTGGCGCACCAGTACGAGGGGCTCATCGAACGTTCGCAATTGCGTGGTCGTAAGCGGCCTGCAGCGGCGAAGCCTCCGACGCGCCGATAAGTTTCAGGTAGACCCGCGCAGAAAGGCAGAGCTATGACCAACATCATCCTTCTCGGACCGCCCGGTGCTGGCAAAGGCACGCAGGCCAAGCGTCTGGTGGATGAACGGGGCATGGTGCAGCTTTCCACCGGCGATATGCTGCGCGAGGCGCGCACCTCTGGCACGGATATGGGCCGCAAGGTCGCGGCGGTGATGGATGCGGGCCATTTGGTGACCGATGACATCGTGGTCGGCCTGATTGAAGAAAAGCTGACAACTGGTGCCGCTGCTGGTGGCTATATTTTTGACGGCTTTCCCCGCACGCTGAAACAGGCCGATGCCTTGGGCGCTTTGATGGCGCGGATTGGCCAGTCTTTGGACGCCGTGATCGAACTGCGTGTCGATGACGAGGCGCTCAAGCAGCGCATCGTAGGGCGCTATACCTGCGGGACCTGTGGCGCTGTCTATCATGACACCAATCACCCGCCCAAAGTCTCTGGCACCTGCGACACCTGTGGTGGGGCGACGATGAAACGCCGTGCCGATGACACGGAAGAGGCGTTGCGCACCCGCATGCTGGCCTATTACCGCGACACCTCGCCGTTGATTGGCTATTACTACGCCAAGAGCCAGCTTTCGACCGTGGATGGCTTGGCTGAGATGGACGCTGTGGCTGTGGCTTTGGCGAAAGTTCTTGACGCCAAGTGATTAGGCCCTACCGGCCCTTGACGCCTGTCGGAAAAGCCCATATGGCACGGCGTCCTGCTGCGGAATCACGCGGCGGGTAATCGTTTCTGGCGGGCTTGCCCGCTGGGTTGTGAAAAAAGGTTCTGGCACTACGGAACCGCAACATAAAGGAAAACACGTTTGGCACGTATTGCTGGCGTTAACATCCCCACCGCAAAGCGCGTTCCGATTGCGCTTCAATACATCACCGGCATCGGCGCGCATAACGCCGAAAAAATCTGCGAATCGCTGAAGATTGACCGTGCACGCCGCGTCAACCAGCTTACAGATGCTGAAGTGTTGGCGATCCGTGAATTTATCGATGCGAACTTCACCGTGGAAGGCGACCTGCGTCGCGAAACCTCGATGAACATCAAGCGTCTGATGGACCTTGGCTGCTACCGCGGCCTGCGTCACCGCAAAGGTCTGCCGGTTCGTGGCCAGCGCACGCATACCAATGCGCGCACCCGCAAGGGCCCGGCCAAAGCCATCGCCGGCAAGAAGAAATAAGAGGGGCACAGATAAATGGCACGTGATACCAGCAAAACTGCTGCCCGCACCAAGAAGAAAGAACGTAAGAACATCGCCGCTGGCGTGGCGCATGTGAACTCTTCCTTCAACAACACCAAAATCCTGATCTCTGACGTGCAAGGCAATGCGATTGCTTGGTCGTCGGCTGGCACCATGGGTTTCAAGGGTTCGCGCAAATCGACCCCCTATGCCGCCCAGATGGCTGCTGAAGATGCCGGCAAGAAAGCACAAGAGCACGGCGTGAAGACGCTGGAAGTCGAAGTGCAAGGTCCGGGTTCGGGCCGTGAATCGGCTCTGCGCGCCTTGGCGGCTGTTGGCTTTAACATCACTTCGATCCGTGATGTGACGCCCTTGGCCCACAACGGTTGCCGGCCGCCCAAGCGCCGTCGCGTCTAATCGGTTTTCTATCTCGTCGGGCCGTGCTTTCGCGCGGCCCGATGTCGTTGTTTGAACTTGAATGAAGATCCTCGGGCGTCTGCTGTCATTCGGACCATAGGCAGCGGGCAAGTATGGAGGCTATAGCATGATCCACAAGAACTGGCTGGAATTGATTAAACCGCAACAACTGGCTGTCAAAGCTGGTGCGGATGCGCAGCGCAGCGCGACTTTGGTCGCCGAACCGCTGGAGCGGGGCTTCGGCCTGACGTTGGGCAACGCGCTGCGCCGCGTTCTGCTTGGCTCTTTGCAAGGGGCGGCCATCACCTCGGTGCAAATTGACAATGTGCTGCACGAATTCTCCAGCGTGGCTGGCGTGCGCGAAGATGTCACTGACATCGTGCTGAACCTGAAAGGCGTGCGCCTGAAGATGGATGTTGAAGGGCCAAAGCGCCTGTCGATTTCCGCCAAAGGCCCGGGCGTTGTGACCGCCGGCGACATTTCGGAATCCTCAGGGATCGAGATTTTGAACCGCGAGCATGTCATCTGCCACCTGGATGACGGCGCTGACGTGTTCATGGAACTGACCGTCAACACCGGCAAGGGCTATGTCTCGGCCGATAAGAACCGCCCCGAAGATGCGCCGATCGGTCTTATTCCGATCGATGCGATCTTCTCGCCGGTCAAGAAAGTGTCTTACGAAGTCACGCCGACTCGCGAAGGTCAGGTGTTGGACTATGACAAGCTGACGCTCAAGGTTGAAACAGACGGTTCGTTGACCCCCGATGACGCGGTGGCTTATGCCGCGCGCATCCTGCAAGACCAACTGGCTGTCTTCGTCAACTTCGACGAGCCGGAATCGTCGAACAAGGGCATCGAAGACGCAGGGCTGGAATTCAACCCGCTGCTTTTGAAGAAAGTCGACGAGCTGGAACTGTCGGTCCGTTCGGCCAACTGCCTGAAGAACGACAACATCGTCTACATCGGCGATCTGATCCAGAAAACCGAAGCCGAAATGCTGCGCACGCCGAACTTTGGCCGCAAGTCTTTGAACGAAATCAAGGAAGTTCTGTCGGGCATGGGGCTGCATCTGGGCATGGAAGTCGAAGATTGGCCACCAGAGAATATCGAAGATCTGGCCAAGCGGTTTGAAGACCAGTTCTAATGGAATAGGGGTGCGTGCAAGCATGCACCCCACGAAATGCCCGCGCAGGCGGGGAATATCTGGGTTGCAAGACCCCAAGGAGAGTGGGACCGCACGTAGGGCCTGCCAGACAAAGCAAAACACGTTCTAGGAGAACATCATGAACCACGGCTCTGGCTATCGCCGCCTAAACCGCACCCACGAACACCGCAAAGCGATGTTTGCCAATATGTGCGGCTCGCTCATCGAGCATGAGCAGATCAAGACCACCTTGCCCAAGGCAAAGGAATTGCGTCCGATCATCGAAAAGCTGGTCACTTTGGCCAAGCGCGGCGATCTGCACGCCCGCCGTCAGGCTTCGTCGCAACTGAAGCAAGAGCAGTATGTGGCGCGCCTGTTTGAAATTCTGGGCCCGCGCTACAAAGAGCGTCAGGGCGGCTATGTACGCGTTCTGAAAGCGGGCTTCCGTTACGGCGACATGGCCCCGATGGCGATCATCGAATTCGTTGACCGCGATCCGTCTGCAAAAGGCGCTGCCGACAAGGCGCGCGTCGCAGCTGAGGACAACTACGAAAGCTAATCTGCGCTAACCGCGCGATTTCAAGGGCCCGCACCAATGGTGTGGGCCCTTTGCTTATGGTCACGTCCGGCGTAACCTGTGCCCATGTCTGATCTGTTTGATACGCCCAAATCCGCCATCCCAGCGCCCCGCCCGCTGGCCGACCGTTTGCGCCCGCAGACCTTGGCCGAGGTGATCGGCCAATCCCATGTCCTCTCCGCCCAAGGCCCGCTGGGGTCCATGATTGGTGCGCATTCGCTGTCGTCGCTGATCTTGTGGGGGCCGCCCGGGGTGGGCAAAACCACCATAGCGCGGCTGTTGGCGCAGCAGACTGACCTGGCCTTTGTGCAAATCTCGGCGATTTTCACCGGCGTGCCCGATCTGCGCAAAGTGTTTGAAACCGCCAAAATCCGCCGCCAGAACGGTCAAGGCACGCTGCTGTTTGTTGACGAAATCCACCGTTTCAACAAAGCGCAGCAAGATGGCTTTCTGCCCTATATGGAAGATGGCACGATCCTTTTGGTGGGAGCCACCACCGAAAATCCCAGTTTTGAATTGAACGCTGCCCTTTTATCGCGCGCGCAAGTGATCGTGCTGGAACGCCTGTCGCCAGCAGACCTAGAGCGTTTGGCGCAACGCGCTGAACAAGACCTTGGCCGCGCCCTGCCGCTGGATGGCTTTGCCCGCGAAACCCTGATCGAGATGGCCGATGGCGATGGCCGCACCTTGTTGAACCTGATCGAACAAGTTGCGGCTTGGGCGCTGACGCAACCCTTAACCTCTGACCAGCTTTCCACCCGCCTGATGCGCCGCGCCAGCAAGTATGACAAATCGGGGGAAGAGCATTACAACCTTATCTCGGCTCTGCACAAATCGGTGCGTGGGTCTGATCCGGATGCAGCGCTGTATTGGTTTGCCCGTATGCTGGAAGGCGGCGAAGACCCGCGCTTTTTGGCCCGCCGCATCACCCGCATGGCGGTGGAAGACATCGGTCTTGCCGACCCGCAGGCGCAAGAGGTCTGCCTTGCCTCCTGGCAAACCTATGAACGCTTGGGCTCGCCTGAGGGCGAATTGGCGTTGGCCCAAGCCGTGGTTTACCTAGCTCTCGCCCCCAAATCGAACGGCGTTTATGCGGCCTATAAAGCTGCACGCGAAGCGGCGCGGCAAACGGGTTCCCTGTCGCCGCCGTTGCACATACGCCCTGCGCCAACGAAGTTGATGAAGGAACTGGGGTACGGCGCAACCTATGCCTATGACCATGATGCTGAAGACGGATTTTCAGGGCAAAACTATTTCCCCGATGCCATGAAGCGCCCTGTCTACTACGCCCCACCCGAGCGCGGCTTTGAGCGTGATCTGAACAAGCGCATCGAATACTTCGCCAAATTGCGGGCCAAACGCCAAGCCGACTAAGCGGCCCGTGGCGAAAGGTTGACAATTTCCTCAGACACGCCCAAGGAACCGCAATGATCTGGACCTTGACACAAGTCGCTCTTGGCGGCGCGCTCGGCTCTGTGCTGCGCTATCTCACGCTATCGTGGGTGGGCGCACCTGTGGCCACTCTGGCGGTGAATGTGCTGGGCAGCTTTGTCATGGGGATTTTCTTTGTGGCCCTAACAACCCGCACCCAGTTGTCACCGCTTTTGATGGCCGGCATCTTGGGCGGCTTCACCACTTTTTCCGCCTTTTCGCTGGATGCGTGGAAGCTGTGGCAAGCGGGCCAAACGGGCGGCGCGCTGGCCTATATCGCGGCCTCGGTCGGTCTTTCTCTTTTTGCTGTAGCCTTAGGCGCTACCCTCACCGAAAGGGTCCTCGCATGAGCGCCGTTCAACTGATTGCCGTGACCGAGGATGAGGGCGAGCAGCGCCTGGATCGTTGGGTTAAGCGCAAGTTCCCCCTGATCACCCAGGGTGCAATCGAAAAGATGTGCCGCACGGGGCAATTGCGGGTGGATTCGGGGCGGGTAAAGGCATCCGACCATGTTCTGCCCGGCCAAGTCGTGCGCGTGCCGCCCTTGCCCGATACGCCCGCCCCCATGCCCGTGTCAGATGGCAAAATCAGTGCGGCTGATACCAAGATGATCCAGAACGCCGTGCTGTGGAAGGATGAACATATGATCATCCTGAACAAGCCTGCAGGCCTTGCCAGTCAAGGCGGGTCTGGCATGGGCGAGCGCCATGTTGATTTCTTGGCTGAGGCCTTGAAGTTTGGCTACAAAGACAAGCCCAAGTTGGTGCACCGCTTGGATAAAGACACCTCTGGCCTGTTGATGCTGGCGCGCACCGACCGTGTGGCGCGCAGACTTTCAGAAGCCCTGCGCCACCGTAACACGCGCAAGATTTATTGGGCCTTGGTGGCGGGCGTGCCTAACCCCAAGCAAGGGTCGATCAAATATGGCCTGATGAAAGCTCCCGGCGGTCGGGGAGAGGGCGAAAAGATGTTGTGCATCCATCCCGCCAAGATGGCCGAATATCCCGATGCCAAACGGGCGCAGACCGACTTCTTCACGCTGTGGTTCTTGGGCGCGCGGATGTCTTGGATGGCGCTGGAGCCTGTCACAGGCCGCACCCACCAGTTGCGCGCCCATATGGCCGAAATGGGCCATCCGATTGCGGGCGATGGCAAATATGGCGGCAACACCGCCGATAACATGGGCGATGGCTGGGGCGCATCTATCGGCGGCGATGTGTCGCGCAAACTGCACCTGCACGCACGGTCTTTGACGGTAGAGCATCCCGTGACGGGTGAAATGATGACCTTCACCGCCCCCTTGCCCGACCACATGGCCAAGACGTGGAAAATGTTGGACTGGAACGAAAAGGACGTTCCCGCCGATCCTTTCGCGGGGAACTGATGTCAAACTGGCGTCCCAAACGGTTCTGGAAAGCGGCCAGCGTGGTGGCCGACGAGGGCGGCTTTGCGGTGCACTTAGATGGCCGTCCCGTAAAGACCCCCGCCAAACAGCCGCTGCTATTGCCAACCCATGCGCTGGCAACGCTTGTGGCGGCGGAATGGGATGCGCAAAGCGGTCTTGTGAACCCCGAAACCATGCCTGTGACCCGCATGGCCAATTCCGCCATTGACAAGGTCGCGCAGCAATATCACGAAGTGGCAACCCTGCTGACCGCTTACGGCGAAACCGATCACCTGTGCTACCGCGCAACCCACCCGCCTGCCCTTGCCGCCCAGCAAGCCTTGGCTTGGGATCCGCTGCTGGAATGGGCCGCAGAGGCCTTGCAAGCCCCTCTGAAGGCCACCGCAGGCATAGCGCCCATTGCGCAAGACCCCGCCGTTCTAGCGCGCCTGCACGATCAGGTGCTGGCCCTTGGCAACTTTAAACTCGCGGCGTTTCACGATCTGGTGTCGATTTCAGGGTCGCTGGTCTTGGCCTTTGCCGTGGGGCAGGGGCGTTTGACGGCGGAAGAGGGGTGGCACCTGTCGCGCCTTGATGAAAGCTGGCAGATAGCGCTTTGGGGCGAAGATGAAGATGCCGCCGCCGCTGCAGCGCTGAAGCGCGAGGCTTTCCTGCTCGCCGCGCGCTTTTTTGCCCTGTGCGCCTAGGCCATTGGCCGCTTTGCTAAGGCCAAGGTAAAGCGCTATGCCTTGACCATAGGGCCCCGCATCGCAGAAGATGGCGCTTAACGCGCAAGGCCAAAGGGATATCAGAAAGACACCCCATGATAAAATCCCTCCGTACCCTTACAGCCGCCATGGTTTTGATGGCAGGCATGGCGCAATCGTCCACGCTCGACGATGTCAAAACGCGCGGCGTGCTGGCTTGCGGCGTGAACACTGGCTTGACGGGCTTTGCTGCTCCCGATGCCAAGGGTGTCTACCAAGGTTTCGACGCCGCCCTGTGCAAAGCCGTGGCTGCTGCCGTTCTGGGCGATGCCGCCAAGGTGCGCTATGTGCCCACCACGACTGAGGAGGCCTTTGCTGCGCTGGCCTCTGGCCAAGTGGACGTGCTGGCGCGCAATGTAACTTGGACCTTTGCGCGCGACACTGACCTGCAGTTGGACTTTGTCGCTGTCAGTTATTATGATGGGCAAGGCTTTTTGGTGAAGAAAGACTTGGGCGTCTCCTCGGCCCGCGAATTGGATGGCGCGCGGATATGCCTGCAAGCGGGCACATCGACCGAGGCGAACCTGACCGATTACTTCAAAGCCAACGCGATCAAATATGTAGCCGTTTTTGTTGCCGATGATGCCGAAGCGCAGCGCCAGTTTCTGGCGGGGGCCTGCGATACGATGACGGCGGATATGTCGGTGCTGTCAGCTTTGCGTGCCACGATGCCAAAACCGGATGACCATGTCATCTTGCCGGAAATCATCTCAAGCGAGCCCTTGGGCCCTATCGTGCGCCATGGCGATAACGCTTGGGGCGATATTGTGCGCTGGACCTATTATGCCCTGCTGGCGGCGGAACAAAAGGGTATCACCCAAGCCAATATTGATGAGGTGGCCATGGCCACCCAAGACCCCGAAGTGCGCCGCCTTTTGGGCCTGCAGGGCGACATGGGTCTGATGCTGGGTCTTGATCCTGAATGGGCCAAGCGCGCTATTGCCGCCTCGGGCAATTATGGCGAGATATTTGAGGCCAATATTGGCATCAACACCCAAGTCAAACTGGCCCGTGGCCTAAATGCGCTTTGGACCCAAGGGGGCCTGCAATATGCCCCACCCTTCCGCTGACCGACAAAGGAGCTTTGATGCTTGACCTGATGCCCCTTGACCGTTCGGCCGTTCAGATCACGGCCATGAACAAATGGTTCGGAACTTTCCATGTGCTGCGCGACATTAACCTAAGCGTGCAAAAGGGCGAAAAGATCGTGATCTGCGGGCCGTCAGGCTCGGGCAAGTCTACCCTGATCCGCTGCATCAACCGCTTGGAAGAGCATCAGACAGGCCAAATCGTCGTGGACGGCACAGAGTTGACCTCTGACCTCAAGAACATCGACAAAGTGCGCTCTGAAGTGGGCATGGTCTTTCAACAGTTCAACCTTTTCCCGCATCTGACGATTCTAGAAAACCTAACCCTCGCCCCCATGGCCGTGCGCAAAGTGCCCAAAAAAGACGCCGAAGAGACGGCGATGTATTTCCTGACCAAGGTCAAAATCCCCGAACAGGCGCAAAAATATCCAAGCCAATTGTCAGGTGGCCAGCAGCAGCGTGTGGCGATTGCGCGGTCTTTGTGCATGAAGCCGCGCATCATGCTGTTTGACGAGCCGACCTCGGCCCTTGACCCCGAGATGATCAAAGAAGTGCTCGATACGATGATTGATCTGGCGAAAGAGGGGATGACGATGCTTTGCGTCACCCACGAGATGGGTTTTGCCCAAGCAGTGGCCGATCGCGTGATCTTTATGGATCAGGGCCAGATTGTGGAACAAAACGATCCCAAGACCTTCTTCACCCAGCCGCAATCTGAGCGCACCAAGCTGTTTCTCAGCCAGATCTTGGGCCACTAGCCAGGACGGGCGCAGAGCGCCCATCCTTTAGCCTTAGACGATGATTTCTGCCGGAACGACAAAATCGACCGCGGTCGCACCGGCAAAGGTGACATCCTCCCAGCGATCTGCCACAAAGTCGCAGACCAGCGTGGCGCCCGTGGGATAGCGGGCGAAGTCGTCATGCAAAGGCGCATGGGCCACCAAGCGGGCGGCAAACTCTGCAATGCCCGGATTGTGGCCGATCATCATCACGCACTCTTGGGTCGCATGGCGCAGCACGGCCAGCATCACATCGGGGCCTGCGTGGTAGAGTGCTGGCTTTAAATGCAAAATCGGTGTGCCGGGCAGGGCCGGGGCCAAGCCCGACCACGTGCCGCGCGTGCGCAGCGCGTCGGAACACAGCACCTCTGCGGGCACATAGCCGCGCGATGCCAGCCAGGTGCCCAGTTCTGCCGCAGCCGCTTTGCCACGTTCGTTCAAGGGGCGGTCATGGTCGGGGGTCGCTGGATCGTCCCAGCTGGACTTGGCATGGCGTGTCAGGATTAGACGCTTCATGGGTGGAACTGCCTCATATGATAGGCGGACTGAGAGGGCATCCTTGCATAGCCTGCCCCTGCGGGGCAAGTGCTGCGCACAAGGCATCCACCTGTCATGCAGTCGGCCCCTGCGGGTTGGCTCAGATGGGCGTGGCAAAGCGGCACGTCATAGCCAGCCCCTGTAAGGGCCCCTGCGGGGCAGGCGGCCAAACATGGCTTAGCACAGGCTCCACAGGGCTGCACGGCAGGGGCCGGTAGGGGCAAGGCCTGCGGCAGCGCCAAGGCCCCGCGAAAGCTGACCATCAGGCCCTGTGTGGCATGGACCAACAGCTTAACCGGGCTGTCCCAGACCCGACCAGTGCGCAGGGCCCAGGAATAAAACGGCTGATAGGGCGGCCCACCAAAGGGAAACAGCGCTTTAGCCCCCAGATCACAGGCCACGCGCCCGATCACGCGGCGCGACCAACGATCCACCGGATCAGGCCCGCCCCATTCGGGCTGGGCTTTCACATGCGGCCAGAAGCCCGGCTCTTTCGGCCCGATCATCAAAAGCGTGCGGGTTCCAGCGGGAAAGCCTACTTCGCCTTCCTCCACCGCAAAGCCGCCCAACACCTCAAGATAATGCGGGTCCAGCGCGGCTTGAACCTGCTCTGCCATCAACGCCGCACGCGCGGTTTGACGCGTGGTTCGGTTGACCTGATCTGGCTGCCAGCCCCGTGATCAGTGAACAGTTCCAACAGCGCGGCATTGGGCAAGCGCCCGTCCAAAATCGTCACGGCCCGCACGCCTTGCTCCAAGGCCATCAGCGCCGTTTCTGTTTTGGGAATCATGCCCCCCGCAATCGTACCATCGGCAATCATGGCGCGGATTTCATCTGGGGTGATGTTGGTCATCACCTCTCCAGCCGCGTTCTTCACGCCCGCCACATCGGTCAGAAGCAGCAATCGGTCGGCTTGCAAGGCACCAGCGATAGCCCCTGCGGCTGTGTCGCCGTTGACGTTGAAGGTCTCATTGTCAGCCATGCCCGTAGCCACAGGGGCCACCACAGGAATGATGCCTGCGTTGTAAAGATCGCGCAGCACCTGCACGTTCATCTCGACGGGGCGGCCCACATAGCCCAGTTCGGGGTCATCGGCCACGCAGACCATCAGGTCATCGTCCTTGCCTGAAATGCCCACAGCCCGCCCGCCCGCATCCATAATCGCCTGCACAATGCGCTTGTTTACAAGGCCCGACAGGATCATTTCCACCACCTGCACCGTGGCCTTATCGGTCACCCGCTTGCCGCGCACGAATTCGGATTTGATGCCCAGTTTGGTCAGCATCTCGTTAATCATCGGGCCGCCGCCATGCACGACCACGGGGTTCACACCGACCTGCCGCATCAAAACGATGTCGCGGGCGAATTCGGCCATGGCAGCGTCATCGCCCATGGCATTGCCGCCGAACTTCACCACCACCACCGCCCCCGAAAAGCGCAAGAGGTGGGGCAAGGTTTCCGACAAAAGGCGGGCTGTCGTAAGGGCTTCTTCGCGGCTAACGGTTTGGGCTTTCATGGCGATCTCCGGGTTCTTAACCTTCAATTACGGCAGAACTGCGCCCCTGCCAAGCATCTTGCCCTTTGGTGCGACGTGGCTAGTATGAGCGCCATGACATATCAAAAAACCATCGTTCTCACCGGCGCCTCGCGAGGCATCGGGCACGCCACCGTCAAGCGGTTTTCGGCGGAAGGCTGGCGGGTGTTGACCTGTTCGCGCCAACCCTTTGACCCGCGCTGCCCTTGGCCGGGGGGCGAAGAGAATCACATCCAGATCGACCTTGCCAGCCCCGACAAAACCATCGCGGCACTTGAGGTGATCAAGGCCAAGGTCAATGGCAGGTTGGACGCGCTTGTCAACAATGCTGGCATCAGCCCCAAAGGGCCAAATGGCGCGCGTCTGTCGACGTTGACCACCGATTTGCGCACTTGGGGACAAGTGTTCCATGTGAATTTCTTCGCCTCGATCGTCTTGGCGCGGGGTTTGATGAATGAATTGTCGGCAGCCAAAGGGTCGGTGGTAAATGTAACCTCGATTGCGGGCAGCAGGGTGCATCCTTTTGCGGGCGCTGCTTATGCCACATCAAAAGCAGCGCTGGCAGCTTTGACCCGCGAGATGGCCCATGATTTTGGCCCCTTGGGCGTGCGCGTCAATGCCATAGCCCCCGGAGAGATTGAAACAGCCATTTTGTCGCCGGGCACAGATAAGATCGTGGAAAAATTACCGATGAACCGGTTGGGTCAACCGCGTGAAGTGGCGGATGCGATTTGGTTTTTGTGCTCGGACCAGTCTAGCTACATTTCTGGGTCTGAACTGCAGGTGAACGGCGCACAACACGTGTGAGATTCGATTTTTCTGCGAAAAATCTGGATCCGAATTTTCGCCGAAAATTCGTTTTGGTGATTTTTCGTAGAAAAATGAGGTTAGTCCAAGAAACTCATTCTAACCCAGCGATGATCGCGCGCAGAGATTCAATCCCATCACCTTTTTCTGAAGAGGTCAGGACAATTTTTGGATAAGCCGCCGGATGCTTTTTCAGCGCAGCCTGCACTTGGGCGATGTTCGCCTCTCGCGTGGCGGCGTTGACCTTATCGGCCTTGGTCATCACCACCTGAAAGGTCACTGCGGATTTGTCCAAAAGTGTTAGAATTTCCTCGTCCACATCCTTAACTCCATGCCGTGTGTCAATCAGCACAAAGGCGCGGCGCAGAGTTTGGCGGCCAGCAAGGTACTGCTTCAACAGCGCTTGCCATTTCGCCACCACGGCCACAGGGGCTTCGGCATAGCCATAGCCCGGCAGGTCAACCAGATAGCGCTCTTCGCCCAAGGTGAAAAAGTTGATCTCTTGCGTCCGCCCCGGGGTGTTGGATGCACGCGCCAAGTTCTTGCGCCCGGTCAATGCGTTGATCAGGCTTGATTTCCCCACGTTCGACCGGCCCGCAAAGCATACTTCCAACCGGTCCGCGGGCGGCATATGCACCATGGCGACCACGCCTTTAAGAAAATCGACTGGCCCCGCAAACAACAGGCGGCCTTTTTCCTTTGGCTCAAAATCGGGCTCGTCGGCCAAGGGGAAGGTCAGGCTCATCTTGCGTTCCATCTGTCAAAGTGGCGCCCCGTGCAAAACGCAACGGACGCGAGAACCTCGCGTCCGTTGTCTTGGGTCTGGGGCCGCTTGGTTTGGGCCATCTGCCCTGTCATTTTTTCGGCGCTTTGGGGCTGTTGGCAGGCTTAGGCGGCGCTTTGGCCTTTTTCAGCGTCGCCTTGATATTGTCGAAAATGTCTGGCCGGTGCCCATGGCTCCACATGATGATGTATTGCTGGGCGAAGGTGATGGTGTTGTTGGTGATCCAGTACACCACCAAGCCCGAGGCAAAACTTCCCAGCATGAACATGAATATCCACGGCATCCAGGCCATGATCTGTGCTTGCGCTTTGTCGGCGGGGGCGGGGTTCAGCTTTTGCTGCAACCACATCGACACACCCAGCAAGATCGGCAGCATGCCAATGAACACGGTATGCAACATGCTGCCCGTCGGTGGGGCTGCCCAAGGCAAAGCGCCAAATAAGTTGAACAGCGAGGAAGTGTCGGGCATCGACAAGTCCTTGATCCAGCCAAAGAACGGCGACTGGCGCAGTTCGATGGTGACATAGATCACCTTATACAGGCTGAAGAAGATCGGGATCTGAAAGAAAATCGGCAAACAGCCAGCCGCCGGATTGACCTTTTTTTGCTTATAAAGCGCCATCATGTCGCGTTGCAGCTTGGTCTTATCCTCGCCCGCTTTTTCCTTCAGGGCTTCGATCTCGGGTTGAAGTTCCTTCATCCGCGCCATCGAGACATAGCTCTTGTAGGCCAAAGGCAGAACCAACAGCTTCAAAATGAAGGTCAGGCCAATAATCGCCAGCCCCATATTGCCCATCGCGCGGTGCATCAGGTGCAGCACGAAGAAGATGGGTTTGGTCAAGAAGAAGAACCAGCCCCAATCAATCGAATCGATAAAGCCTGGGATAGCGATTTGATCTGGGTTGACCTTGTCGCCGAACAGGCGCGCCAGCCAGCCTGGGTTGTTTTCATAACCCGCAATCGCTTCCCACTCTTTGGCACCGGCAAACAAGCGGATCGAGGATTGCGCAGTGGCCCCCGGTGCCACCGTCATCAGGGGTTGGCGCACCTCGGTTTGATAAATGTCGGCGGTGGGGGTGTATTTGGTTACAGCGGTAAAGGGCTTGCCCTGTTCGGGGATCAGGGTCGTCATCCAATAATGGTCGGTAAAGCCGATCCATCCATCGCCCGTTGATTCGATGGCCTCACCTTTTGCGCCTTCAAAGTCAGCTTGCTTTGGTAAATCGCCGTAGGACGATTCAGCCAAATCGCCGTCGATCCGGCGAACGGGGCCTTCATGCACCACGTAAACGCCTTCCAACTTGGGCAGGCCGTGGCGGGCGATGATGCCGTAAGGGGCCAAACGCGCCTCGACCGTGCCAGTATTGGCGACTTGGTCGGCGACGGTGAAGAGAAAATCCTTGTCCACCGAAATTGTGCGGGTGAAGTTTAGGCCCTTGCCGTTGGTCCACGACAGCGTCACGGGCTGGTCAGGTGCCAGCGTGCCGCCCTTGGTCAGGGACCACTGCGTCTTTGCGCCGGGCACATCAGCGTCGGTCAGGCCGTTGCCGGGGGCAAAGCCGAAGACGGCGTAATAGGGCTTGTCCTTGCCGACCGGTGACAGAAGCTGCACCGTGGGCGACGCTGGGTCGACCGTTTGCCGATAGGTTTTCAGCGCCAGATCGTCGATCCGACCGCCCAGCATCGAGATGGAGCCCGACAATTTGGGCGTGTCCACCATCAGGCGCGGGGCTTCAGGCTCCGCCGTGGCTGTGAGCGCAGGCGCGGCGGCAGCCTCATCCATCACGGTGGGCGTGGCGGCTGTGGTCGCCGTTTCTGACGGAAGGGCTGTCAGGGCCGGTTGTTCGCTGGGGAACCATGTTGGGAACAGCATCGGTCCGGCCACAAACCAGATCAGGATGACCACGGCTGAAAGCACGGTTGCGAGAAGAAGGTTCTTGTTCTGATCGTCCATCGGGACTTCCGCCATTTCTAAGCTGTTTAACGCGACCTTCAACGACAGGGGGGATGAAAGGTCAAGCGGTTTCACAGCTTTTGGGACCATGGTGGCAGAAGTCGGGGGTGCTTGGCGGCTATCAAGCCCTGTCAGTGCGCAAAACAGATGAACTGGGTGGCCTAGCCCGCTCGCGCTTGACAGAGTTTGGGGCTCGCCTAGGGACTGGGGGGGCTGCCTCCGGCGGGGATATTTGGGCACGTATGAAAGGCATCCAAGAGGGGCTTTGCTGCGTATCAGAAGAAACAGTAGGAGACTGCCATGCGTGCCACCCGTTTGACCCTTGGCCTTGGACTGGCCACCGCCTTGTCGCTGAGCTTGGCGTTTTTAGCTTCTTGCACGGGTCATCCTTCGTTCAAGGATGCCAGCCTGTCAGATCGCCAGTTCCAGCTTGAGGAGTTCTTTGACGGCAATTTCATCGCCCATGGCCAGTTTCAAGACCGCTTCGGCACGGTGCGCCGCCAGTTCGAGGTGAAGATCGCCGGAACATGGGATGGCAAAGAACTGAAACTGGTGGAAGATTTTGTCTATGAGGATGGCTCGACCGAGCAGCGGGTTTGGACACTGCACAAAACGGGCGAGACGACATGGGAGGGCACGGCCCCCGGTGTGGTGGGTGTGGCCAAGGGCGAGGTGCGCGGCGATCGGTTCAACTGGCGCTATACGATTGACCTGCCGGTCACCCAGGCGGGCGGGCCAACGACCACCACGCGTGTCAGTTTTGACGACTGGATTTGGCTGCTGTCCGACACCCGCGCTTATAACCGCGCTTATATGATGAAATATGGCATCACCTTGGGCGACGTCAGCATCACTTTCGAGAAGCTTTAACGTCATGCTCCGGGTCAGCACCCGGCACTGGATCATAGCCGCTGCCGCCCAAGGGATGGCAGCGGCCTATGCGCCTGACGGCGAGCCAGCCGCCTTTGAGCGCGCCGTGGCGGTTTAAAGCATCCAGCGCATAGGCCGAACAGGTGGGCTGATAGCGGCAGCCGTGGCCGACGTAAGGGCTAAGCACCAAGCGGTAAGCGCGCACGGGCAACGATAAAAGGTAGGCGGCGGGGGTCATGCGCGGTCCTTATGGACCATGGCTATGGCGCTGCGCAGATCGGCTTGCAGCAAATCATAGGCGCGACTGACTGTGGCATTGGGCTTGGCCACAAGCACATAATCCCAACCGGCACGCGCATCGGGGGCCAGCACCTCACGCGCCAAGGCGCGCAGGCGACGCTTGGCGCGGTTGCGAAAGACCGCATTGCCAATTTTCTTGCTGGCGGTAAAGCCCACGCGGGCACTTGGGTCAGCATCCTCACGCGAACGGGCTTGCAGCAAGAACCCGCCCGTGCCCGCCTTGCGCCCTTGGGCGGCGCGCAGATAGTCAGCGCGCTCACGCAGCACCACCAAACATGACAAAACCGCCGCAGGCGGCTCGGTGTCAGGAAGATCCCTGAGATCCGAGGGCCTCGGCGGTGTCATGGCAGCCTCCATCAGCTGGCCCCAAAGAGCCAGCGCGATCTTAGGCCGACAGCTTCTTGCGGCCACGGGCACGGCGGGCATTCAGCACCAGACGACCACCTTTGGTGGCCATGCGGGCGCGGAAGCCGTGGCGGCGGGCGCGAACCAGGTTCGACGGTTGGAACGTGCGCTTCATCGCGATCTTCCTTAGACTACGCCCCGAACCGCAAAGGATTCGTCAGGCGATTAAACAACAGAGCCGTCCTTTACGAAGGCTTGGGGCACAAGTCAACGACAGGCCGCAATATTTCTGTCATCAAGCATGGGCAAATCACAAGAGCCAAGCGAGCAAGGGCGCATCGCTGGTCTTAAGACTGCGAAGGCTCTGGCCATTGGGCGCGCTTCGCCCCAAACTGCGTTTCAAACAAGTGACAAGGCCCATGACCCCGACGAATACCCTTTTTGCCCGCCTGATGCGCCGCGCGCCCATTTTGCTGATCGCCGCAGCCGCCGTGCTGGCCTTTATCTTCTTTCGCCATTTGGTCAGCCTGCAAGGGCTAGAGCAGCATAGCCACGATCTTTTGACGCTGCGTGATGAGCATTATCTGGCCACGGCTTTGGGGTTTATTGTGATTTATACGGGCCTTGTGGTGATCTCTATTCCGGGATCAGCCGTGGTGGCTATGGCGGGGGGGTTTCTGTTTGGACTGTTTCCGGGAGTGTTTTACAACCTCATCGCGGCCACAATGGGGGCTGTGATCGTCTTTTTGGCCGCGCGCAGTGGCTTTGGTCATGAACTGGCCCAACGGATCGAAACGCGCGGGGGGGCTGTGGCGCGGATGCAGCAGGCACTGAAAGAGCATCAGGTGACGGTGCTGTTGTCGATGCGGCTCATTCCGGTGCTGCCTTTGCTGGTGGCTAACGTCCTGCCTGCCTTGGTGGGCGTGCGGTTTTGGACCTTTGCCATCACCACCTTTGTAGGCATCATTCCCGCGGATATCATCTATACTCAGTTGGGCGCGGGCTTGGGGGATATGTTTGCGCGCGGCGAGCATCCCAACTTGCACATTCTCTTCACGCCAGAGTTTGGCCTGCCCTTGTTGGGCTTGGCGGCGCTGTCGCTGGCGCCCTTGCTGATCAAAGTCACTTCCAAGCGGCGGGGCTAAGATGGCACGGTATTCGACCGATCTATGTATCATCGGCGCGGGGTCGGGCGGGTTGGTGCTGGCCTCGGGCGCTGTGCAATTGGGCGCGAGGGTCACGCTGATCGAAGGCGCTTTAATGGGTGGCGATTGCCTGAACTATGGCTGCGTGCCGTCTAAGGCATTGCTGGCGGTTGCCAAGCGCGTGCAAGCGGTGCGGCAGGGCGGGCCGGGGGTTGCAGGGACCGAACCTGTCGTTAATTTTCCAGCTGCCATGGCGCGGGTGCATCAAGCCATAGCCGACATCGCCCCCCATGACAGCCAAGAGCGGTTTGAGGCTTTGGGTGTGCGCGTGGTCCGCGCTTGGGCGCGGTTTACGGGGCCTGACAGCATTGAGGCGGGGGCCGAGGTTATCACCGCCCGCCGCTTTGTCATCGCCACGGGGGCCCATGCCATCGTGCCTGATGTTGCAGGGCTGGATCAGGTCCCGTTTTACACCAACGAGACGATCTTCACTCTCACCGCCCTGCCGCAGGCGTTGGTTATCTTGGGCGCGGGGCCAGTGGCGGTGGAAATGGCACAGGCCTTTGCGCGATTGGGGGCCAAGGTGACAATAGTCGCGCGCAGTCGTGTGATGGGGCAGGATGACCGCGAGGCTGTGTCGGTTGTCACCGACCGCTTGTGCGCTGAAGGCGTGACGATCCTTGAAGGTTGCCATGCCACCGCCGTCACCCGCGATGGGGATGGGGTGGGCGTGACGCTGTCGGATGGGTCGCAGCTTTCCGCCTCACATCTGTTGGTCGCCATGGGCCGTGCGCCTGCGATCAAACCGCTGAACCTAGAGGCTGCGGGGGTGGCCGTGAAAAGCGGCGGAGTGGTGGTGGATGCGTCTTTGCGCACCACCAATCGCAAAATCTTTGCCATTGGCGATGTGGCCGGCGGACCGCAGTTCACCCATCTTGCGGCTTATCATGCGGGCCTCGTGCTGCGCCAAGCGGTTCTGGGCCTGCCTGCCCGCGCCAAAGCCGCCCTGCCGCGCGTGACCTATACTGAGCCGGAACTGGCCCAGATTGGCCCAACCGAAGCTGAGGCCCGCGCCACCCACGGGCAAGCCCTGACCGTGCTGCGCCAAGACTTTAGCCATATGGACCGCGCCATCACCGATCAGACAACCGAGGGCTTTATCAAGCTGATGATCGTCAAAGGTAGACCTATTGGCGCAACACTGGTGGGCGCCCATGCGGGCGAGCAGATCAGCCTTTGGGCCTTGGCACTGGCGGGCCGTGTGAAGCTTTCCACGATGGCAGGCATGGTCGCCCCCTATCCGACCTTAAGCGAAATCTCCAAACACGTTGCAGGAGCCTATTTTTCCCCGCGACTTTTTGGTAGCGCTTGGATCAAGACCTTGGTCAGGGTCGTGCAAAGGCTACTGGCCTAACCAAAGCTTGGGATCGCATGCGCATTTGGCGTAAAGACGGTTTTTTCAACACCCTGTCTGGCAGGTTTTTTCTGCTGACTGTGGCCTTCGTGCTGCTGGCCGAGGTGATGATCTTTGTGCCGTCCATGGCGCGCTTTCGGGCCGATTTTCTGCTGGTGCGCTTGAAAGAGGCGCAGATCGCCTCGCTTGCCCAACTGGCAGCGCCCGATATGGTTTCCCCCGCGCTGGAGGCGGAACTGCTCAAGAATGCCGAGGTGTTCAACGTGGTGCTGCGGCGCGACCAGATTAGGCAATTGGTGCTGTCGTCGCCCATCCCCTCGCCCATTGTCGCCACCTATGATTTGCGCATGGCGGGGCCTTGGACCCTGATCCGCGATGCCGCCCTGGCCTTTGTGCAGCCCGAAAGTGATGTGATCCGCGTGATCGGCTATCCGGTGCAAGATGGCGGGATATTGATCGAAGTCACCCTGCTGTCGGGGCCGCTGAAGGTGGCGATGATCGACTATGGCTTGCGGATCTTGGTGGTGTCGGTCCTGATCTCAGCCGTGACAGCGATTTTGCTATTTATGGCGGTGCAACGTTTGATGGTCCAACCCATCAACCGCGTGGTGCGCCATATGCAGGCCTATGCCCAAGCCCCCGAAGACGCCCGCCGCGTGATTGATCCCACCGCCACTGTGGTCGAACTGCGCGTGGCGGAAGAGGCGCTGAGGGCCATGCAGACCCAACTGACGGGGGCCTTGCGCCAAAAAGAGCGTTTGGCCCAGTTGGGCAGTGCCGTGGCCAAGATCGCCCATGACCTGCGCAACATCCTGACCACGGCGCAACTTTTCGCCGACCGAATCGAATCAAGCGCTGACCCCGCCGTTGCCCGCGCCGCGCCCAAGCTGGTGAATTCCATCAGCCGTGCCGTGAACCTGTGCGAGGCTACGCTGGCTTTTGGCAAGGCCGAAGAAGCCCCACCGCGCCTGACCCGTTTTGCCCTGCTGCCCTTTCTAGAGGATTTGGTGGATGGCGAGGGCCTTAGCACCGCAGGCCGTGTCACCTGCCTGATCCAGACCAGCCCCGGTCTGATGATCCGCGCTGATAGCGAACAGCTTTACCGCATTTTGGGCAACCTGATCCGCAACGCCCGTCAGGCGATAGACCAAACAGGCCAAGACGGCACGATCACGCTGGATTGTGGCGAGACCGACACCGATTGGTGGATCAGCGTGGCCGATACCGGCCCAGGCTTGCCGCCCAAAGCCCGCGAACATCTGTTTGCGGCCTTTCAAGGCGGCACAAGGGCAGGCGGCACAGGCCTTGGCCTTGCCATCGCGGCAGAGTTGGTGCGCGGACACGGCGGGCGGTTGGACCTGATGCGCAGCGATGCAGGCGGCACAGACTTTGTCATCCGCCTGCCCAAAACCCTTGGAACAGCCGAAGCGATCGGTTGATGCGCTTTCGCCCTTGCAATGGCGCGCCACTGCGTCTAAATCCGCCGCACTGTGGACTCGTAGCTCAGCTGGATAGAGCATTAGACTACGAATCTAAGGGTCGGGCGTTCGAATCGCTCCGGGTCCACCATTAAATTCAAGGGCTTAGGCAGAAATGCCTAGGCCCTTAAATTTTCGGTTTGATCTGCGGCGCAGCGGTTTTACGTTTGTGATCAAGGCCCGATAAAGGTTCAGCCTATCCCCTTGCGCGAAAGTTGTTTCTATAGTTTATTAAGGACATTCTGATCGAATCTCATTCTTTGCCCTTTTTCAAACAGATATTCAAAATGCATCGCATCCTATTCCTATCTGCCGTGGCCCTTTGTGCCCCTGCAGCTTTTGCAAACCCCGTACCGGTTCAAACGGTGACCGCCAGCCTGACCAGTCTGCCCGTGGAAGTGGCGCTTGCGGGCACGTTGCAGGCCGTCAATTCCTTTCCTGTGGCTTTCCCGCAAGGGGGAAGGGTGATCTCGGTGGCTGTGGCAGAGGGTGACACTGTGTCCAAGGGCCAAGACCTTGCACGGGTTGATCCGACCCAAGCCGATGCCATCTTGCGCGCTGCCTTGGCCAATTTGGACGGCGCAGATGCCGCCCTGCGGCAAGCACAGCAAGCCAGTGACCGCGCGGCAGGCTTGCTGAAAAGCGGGGCGGGCACGCGCGCCGATGTCGATGTCACCACCAAGTCGCTGTTCGCCGCCCAAGCGAGCCATGACCAAGCCACAGCACAAGTCGCCAAGGCGCGTCTGATGCAAGACAACACCGTGCTGCGCGCACCCAGCGACGGCACAATCACCACGCGCTGGGCCGATCCGGGCGATGTCGCCAATCCGGGACAAAAGGTGCTGACCATCGCGGCCAGCGGCGGGTTAGAGGGCGTGTTCAACGCGCCAGATGGTGTGGCGCTAGAGGCCTTTTTGGGCAGCCCCGTCACACTGACCCCGATGGATCAGCCCGACCGAACGCTCACCGGCACGATCTCCGAGGTGTCCCCCTTGGTTGATGCCCACACCGGTGCGGTCGTGGTCAAGGTCAAGCTCGATACCAAGGCCCCTGAGGGCGTGGTCTTTGGCACGGCCGTTGTGGGCCGTCTGAACGTGCCGCATCCCGCAGCCATCACGGTGCCTTGGTCAGCCCTAAGCTGGCTTGCGGGCCGCCCTGCGGTTTGGAAAGTGGACCCTGCGGTGCTGACAGTGGCCCAAGTGCCCGTCACCTTCAGCGCCTATGGCGGCGACAGCGTCACCCTGTCGGGTGGGGTGCAAGCGGGCGATGTGATTGTCACCGCAGGATCGCAGCTTTTGTTTCCCGGCCGCAGCGTGACCATCCTTGCAGGGGGGCAGTGATGCGTTTTGGTCTTTTGGTCCTTTCCGTGCTGGCCAATCCAGCCTTTGCTGAAACCGAACTGCCCGCCGCCGAGATTGCGCGCCCCGTCGTTTCGGAGATTATCATCCCCGGTTCAGCGCAATCGCGCCTTTTCACCGGCACTGTCGAAGCACAGGTGACCACCACCCTTGCCTTCCTGACACTGGGTCGCGTTGCCACTTTGGCGGTGGCCACGGGCGACCGTGTCACGCAGGGCACGGTGATGGCGACTTTGGACCAAGTGAGTTTGGACGAAGATGTGTCCGCCGCCCAAGCCGCCCTGCAAGGCGCACAGGCGCGGGGGCTTTTTGCCGCGCAAAGCTTTGAGCGCATCGCGGCCCTTGTCAAACGCGGTGTCGCAGCAACGGCCCAGCAAGAACAAGCGCAGGCGGCGCTGGATACGGCCAAGGCCGGTATTGTGGCGGCCGAGGCCGATTTGGCCCGCGCCAAGGATGCCGCCAGCTACAGCGCACTTACAGCACCAATGGATGGTGTGGTAACGGCGACCTTGGTCGATCCGGGCACAGTTGTGTCAGTCGGAACCCCGATTTTGACGCTGGCAAGCCTGACCGGTCGCGAAGCGGTGCTGGACGTTCCGCCTGAAACCCTGTCGCTGATGCGACTGGGCGATGAGTTCACAGTCACAAGCCGTGGCAGCGCGCCCATCCGTGGCCAACTGGCACGTATTGATCCTTCGGCCGGAACGGGCACACGCAGCCGCCGCATCCACCTGACCTTGGTTGACCCGCCGCCAACCTATCGGTTGGGCAGCCTGATCTCGGCCCAAATGGTCGTACAAAGCCAGTCGGTGATCACAATCCCACAAAAGGCACTTATCGGCCCCCAAGATGCCCCGCAGGTCTGGCGTGTGGGCGCAGGGCGCAAGGTTGACCGTGTTGCCGTGACGCTGGGCGACGCATTGGGCGATCATGTGATCGTGACCAGCGGCCTGACGGCGGGCGATGAAATCGTGGTGCGTGGGGTGACCTCGCTGATCGCGGGGCAAACAGTGGGTGCCGCAATTGGCAGCACTGGGGACGTGGGGGCAAATTGATGCGCTTTAACCTTTCAGACTGGGCTCTGCGCCACACGTCGATGATCTGGTATCTGATGCTTGTCTCGACGCTTGCCGGTGCATTTGCTTATATGCAGTTGGGCCGTGAAGAGGACCCGTCCTTCACCGTCAAAACCATGATCATTCAAGCGGCTCTTCCCGGGGCTACGGCGCAAGAGACCGTCACCCAAGTCACCGAGCGCATCGAAAAGAAGCTGCAAGAGCTTGAGAACCTCAAATACACAAGGTCAGAAACCAAACCGGGCCTTGCCACGGTCTATGTAGAGCTGACCGCCGAAACCAAGGCCCCTGCTGTGGTGGCGACATGGCAGCGCGTGCGCAACATGATGGGGGATATTGGCCATTCTTTCCCAAATGAATTCAAGGGCTTCGCCTTTAACGACAGCTTCGGCGATGTCTATGGCAATATCTATGCCTTTACCTATGACGGCTTTACCCCATCAGAGGCGAAGCATTGGGCCGAGACCGTGCAAAGTGCCGTCTTGCAACTGGGTGACACGGGCAAGGTCGATTTGGTTGGCACGCAAGACCCTGTGATCTATCTGGAATTCTCTGTCCGCAAACTGGCCGCCCTGGGGCTGGATGCGGCGGCTGTGCTGAACACCTTGTCCCGCCAGAACGCCATTGTGCCCTCAGGCGTGATCCGCACGGCGGGTGAAAAGGTCACGGTGCGGGTATCGGGCAGCTTTACCGGGGCGCAAGAACTGGCCGCCACCACCTTGCGCGTGGGCGATACGTTCTTTGTTTTGTCCGATGTGGCGACTGTCACGGCAGGCTATGTTGATCCGGCCAAGGCGCTCTATCGCTATAACGGCAAACCCGCCATCGCCTTGATCGTGGGGATGCGGGCTGGGGCCAATATCTTGAGCTTTGGCGAGGACTTGGACCATGTGATGGACCAAATGGCCCCGAACCTGCCGATTGGCATTGATCTACACAAGGTCGCCGACCAACCCACTGTGGTGGAAGAATCGGTCAACCATTTCCTGCGCGCCTTGGTAGAGGCGGTGGTGATCGTTTTGGGCGTCAGTTTTGTGTCCTTGGGGGTGCGGGCGGGCTTGGTGGTGACTATGACGATCCCCTTGGTTCTGGCGTTGACCTTCGTGGTGCTTGACATGATGGGCATAACCCTACAGCGCATTTCGTTGGGCGCGCTGATCATCGCGCTGGGTCTTTTGGTTGATGATGCGATGATCTCAATCGAAACGATGATCTCGCGGCTGGAACTTGGCGAAAGCTTGGAAAAGGCGGCGAGTGCGGCTTGGTCGTCCATCGCCTTTCCCATGCTAACGGGCACTTTGGTGACGATGGCGGGGTTCATTCCGATTGGGCTAAACACCTCTGCGGCGGGTGAATATACGATCTCGCTGTTCTATGTGATCGTCATCTCGCTTTTGCTGTCTTGGATTGTGGCGGTGCTGTTCGCGCCGATCTTGGGTTATACGTTCCTGCCCAAAACCATGAAGCACCATGCCGCCGAACCGGGCCGGGTGCGCCGTGTCTTTCACGGGCTGTTGCGCGGCGTGATGCGGGCGAAATGGTTAACCGTGGCGGTGGCACTGGCGATGTTTGCAGGGTCGATCTATGGGATGCGCTATGTCGAAAGCCAGTTTTTTCCGACATCAGACAGGCCCGAACTGATCATCGACATCACCCTGCGCAAGAATGCCAGTTTTCAAGCCACCGATGCCGTGATGGCTGATTTGGATGCATGGCTCGCCTCCCGCCAAGAGGCATCTTATTGGAGCACCTATGTTGGCCGCTCTGCTCCGCGCTTTATCTTGGCGTTTGATTCTGTCACCCCGACCGACACGTTCGGCCAGATTGTGGTGATGACCCCCGACTTGGGCGCGCGTGACGCATTGAAGGCGGCGGTCGTTGACCATGCCAAGACCCTGCCCGGTGTTGATCTTTACGCCAAGTTTTTGGAGCTTGGGCCGCCGGTTGGCAAGCCGGTGCAATACCGCCTGTCGGGCCCGGATGTGAACAAGGTCAGCGATCTCGGGCGCGATCTGTCAGCAGTGCTTGCGGCGGATAAGCGGTTGGACATGATCACCCAGAATTACAACGAACCCGCCCGTGTAGCCCGCGTGGTGCTGGACCAAGACAAGCTGCGCCAATTGGGCGTCACGCAAACCGATGTCGCGCAGGCGCTGAATACGCTGTTTGACGGTGTCACTGTGACCGAGCTGCGCGATGGCAAAACCCTGATCGACGTGGTGGCGCGGGGGGCGGCGGGGGATCGGTCGTCGATCACTTCGTTGCAAAACCTGCAATTGGGCAATGCGGCGGGGCAACCCATTCCGCTGACATCATTTGCAAGTCTGGAGTGGGCACTGGAACAACCGCTGATCCAGCAACGCAACCGCGTGCCCACAGTGACGGTCAAAGCCGCCGTGGTGACCAAAGATCAACCGGCGACCATCACCAAAGAGCTAGGCCCCTCGATTGAGGCCTTCGCTGCCACATTGCCCCCTGGATATACCATCGAGGCGGCAGGCTCGGCCGAAAGCAGTGCTGAAAGCCAAGCGCCGATCATCGCGGTGGTGCCGATTATGCTGTTGATCATGGTGACGCTGGTGATGATCCAGATGCAAAGCTTCCGGCGCAGCTTTATTGTGCTGGCGGTGGCCCCCTTGGGGTTGATTGGCGTGGTGGCCGCCTTGCTGTTGTCAGGCGCTCCCTTGGGCTTTGTGGCCATTTTGGGCGTGCTGGCCTTGGTGGGCATTTTGATCCGCAATTCGATCATCTTGGTGCATGAGATTGAAGAGTTGCGCGCCAAAGGGCTGGCGGTGTGGAACGCCGTGTTTGACGCCACAGACAGCCGCGCCCGCCCGATCTTGCTGACAGCCGCCGCCGCGAGCCTTGCGCTTATCCCCATCTCACGCCAAGTGTTTTGGGGACCCATGGCCTATGCGATGATCGGCGGCATTATTGTGGGCACCTTGCTAACCTTGCTGTTTGTGCCTGCCCTGTATTGCGTGGTGTTCAAGGTGAAACGGCCATGAAACTGGCTTACAGGTCCAAGATCATATCGCGGTGCGCAATGCCGGCATCGTCGTAAACATCGCCCACAGCGTGAAAGCCAAGGGCTTCGTAAAACCCGAGCGCATGGGTCTGCGCCCCCAGCTTTACATAGGTCACACCCGCCTCGCCCCGAAATCGTTGCACGGCGTGGCGGATCAAGGCTGCGCCAATGCCGCGCCCGCGCGCGGGGGCCAGCACGCAGACACGCCCGATCTTGCCCAGATCGCCCTGCACCAACAGGCGGGCTGATCCTATGGCTTGGCGGCCTTCCTGGGCCAGCAGGTGGATCGCACTCTCATCCAGATCATCCAGTTCGTCGGCCTCTGACACGCCTTGTTCGTCAATAAAAACGGTCCGGCGCAGCGCGCGGCACAAGGCTATGTCGCGGGTTTCGGCGATTGTGACTGTCACGCGAAATAGTCCTGCAAGATGCGGGTGTAGATCGCCTTTAGCCGCATAATCTGCGCCACTTCGACGCGCTCATCCACCTGATGCATGGTTTGGCCCACCAGCCCAAACTCCACCACCGGACAATGATCCTTTACAAACCGCGCATCCGACGTGCCGCCCGAGGTGGAGGCTTCGGGCACAACCCCCGTCTCCGCCTGCACCGCTTTTGCCACAAGGTCAGTGAAAGCACCGGGGGGTGTCAGGAAACTTTCCCCTGAAATCGACACCCGCAGATCAAAGCGCACGCCGGTTTCTGCCGCTACCGCATCGGCCTTATCTTGCAACCACGCCGTCAGGCTTGCGCCAGAATGGCTATCGTTAAAGCGGATGTTGACCGTGGCTGTCCCCTTGGCGGGGATCACATTGGTGGCCGGATTGCCGCAATCAATCGTCGTGATCGCAAGGGTTGACGCATCAAAATGCGCTGTTCCTGCATCCAGCGGCTGGGCCTCAAGCGCGGCAAGCAAGCGCACCAAGGCGCTCATCGGGTTGCGCGCGCGGTGCGGATAGGCCGAATGTCCCTGCACGCCGTGGGCCGTGATCCAAGCGGTCAGCGATCCACGCCGGCCGATTTTCATCATATCGCCCAAAGTCTTGGGGCAGGTGGGTTCGCCCACCAAACAGGCTGTCATCCGCTCGCCCTGCTTGGCCATCCAGTCCAGCAGCGCCACCGTGCCATCCACCGAGGGGCCTTCTTCATCGCCCGTGATCGCCAAGATCACTGCGCCATCGGGGGGCGTGTCGCGCACAAAATCGACCGCCGCCGCTGCAAAGGCCGCAACGCCCGATTTCATATCGGTGGCCCCGCGCCCGAACATCCAGCCGTCGATCACAGCCGCCCCAAACGGGTCTTGCGTCCAAGCCGCCAAATCGCCCACCGGCACGACATCGACATGGCCGTTAAAGCCAAAGCTGCGATTGGCGCCCTTTTTGCCCCAACGCGCAAACAGGTTGGCCACCCCGCCCCTGTCGGCACGGTGGCATTCAAACCCCGCAGTGCCCAAAAGCTCTTCCAAAACTGCCATGGTCCCGCCATCCTCTGGCGTAACCGATGGGCAGCGGATCAACGCAGCCGTCAGGGCAACAGGATCGGTGTTGGGCATGGCGGTATCCCTTTCAAAGGGTCAGTCGAAAAACGGCGTCATCTGCGCCACGATGACCGAGTTTTCTTTCAAAGCCCGCTCCATCAGCGCCAGTTCGTCGGGATCAATCTCATCCCCGCCGGCCTTGCGTTCGTCCATCGTGCCGTAGCCGGATACGTCCAGCGGGGCCAGATCGGCCTGTTTCAGGATCGCCACGGTTTCGCGCACGGCTTCCGCCTCATCCACGCCGCTGGCATAGATCACAAGGCCCGCCCCTGTGGCCTTGTCGGGCAAACCATCCCCCGACTTGCGGCCAACTTCGACCAGCAGGGTGAACACTTGCTGCGGTCGCTTGGATTTCGCGGCCCCGCTTTCATCGCTGCCCGTGTCTTCGTTCTCGGTCATTCCGGCCCCTTTCGGCCACAGGGTCTGTGGCGAGTTTATCAGTCGCGCAGCAATTCGTTGATCGAGGTTTTGGACCGTGTCTGCGCATCAACCTTCTTCACGATGACCGCGCAATACAAGTTGATCCCGCCCTTGGATGGCATAGACCCCGCCACCACCACCGACCCTGCCGGAACCTCGCCGTACATGACTGCGCCGGTTTCACGGTCAACGATCTTGGTGGATTGGCCGATGAAAACCCCCATGCCCAGAACCGAGCCTTGGCGCACAATGCAGCCTTCGACCACTTCCGACCGCGCACCGATAAAGCAATCATCTTCGATAATTGTCGGCCCCGCCTGCATCGGTTCCAGCACGCCGCCAATGCCCACGCCGCCCGACAGGTGCACGTTCTTGCCGATCTGCGCGCAAGACCCCACTGTGGCCCAGCCGTCGACCATGGACCCTTCGTCAACAAAGGCGCCCACGTTCACGAAAGACGGCATCAAGACCACGTTGCGCCCGATAAAGGCTGACCGCCGCACGATTGATCCGGGTACAGCGCGAAAGCCCGCGGTGCGCCACTGGCTTTCGCCCCAGCCGTCGAACTTGGAGGGAACCTTGTCCCACCATGTCGCAGCCCCATTGCCCCCAGCGATCACGCCCATGTCGTTCAGCCGGAATGACAGCAGCACCGCCTTTTTGGCCCATTGGTTCACGTGCCAATCCGCCCCGCGCTTTTCAGCCACCCGCAGCGCGCCCTTGTCCAATGCTTCTAGCGTGGCTTCGATGGCGTCGCGTGTTTCGCCCTTGGTGGCGGGAGAGATGGCGTCACGCGCCTCCCAAGCGGAATTGATCGCGGTTTCGAGGGCGGCGTAGGACATGGGTCTCTCCTGCGGCTGAAAGGGTTTGCGCCTTCTAGACGCAGGGCGCGTCTGTTGCAATCACAAGGGCGCTTAGGCCAAAGGGTCAGGCGCTGGATTGGCCCCGCAGATCAAAACTGCCACCCGTTCGCCCGGTTCGGGCACATAAGCGCCCGATGTCAGCGCCGCCAGCGCCGTTGCCCCCGCCGGTTCCACCAATTGCCGCAAGCTGCGCCACAGCAAGGCTTGCGCCTCAGCGATCGCCTGATCCTTGACTAGAACCGAAAGCGTGCCCTGCGCCTTGGCCAGATCATAGCACATCCGCCCGATCGTGCTGGCCCCCAGCGCATTGGCGGCGATGCCCGAAACCTCAACGCGCGTCTTGGGCCCCTCGGCCAAGGCGCGGTGCAGCGTGGGGGCCAACACGGGTTCCACCCCCACAACCTTGCGTCGCCCGCCCAGCCACGCCAGCGCGCCCGCAATCAACCCGCCTCCGCCCACGGCGATCAAGAGTGTGTCCGCTTCTAACCCCTGCAATTCCCATTCGCGCATCAAGGTGCCTTGTCCGGCCAAGGTCGGCAGGGCGTCATAGGGGTGGATTTGCATCGCCCCCGTCTCGGCGGCATAGGCTGCGGCAAGGGCTGCCGCGTCGGCATAAACCCCCGGTACCACTTGCAGGTCTGCCCCTTTGGCGCGGATCAGCGCGATCTTGGCGGGCCCTGCATATTCCGGCACAAAAATCTTCGCAGGATGGCCCAAAGTCTGCGCCGCATAGGCCACCGCCGCCCCGTGGTTCCCGCCCGAAGCAGCCACGACCCCCGCCTTGGGAACTGGCCCTGCGACCAGCGTGTTAAACGCCCCACGCGCCTTGAAACTGCCGGTGTGCTGGGTGTTTTCCAGTTTCAGCGCAATCCGACCTGCGCCGGGCAGGTGCGCCTCCATCACTGGCGTGATGCGAAGGTAGGGCGCAATCCGCGCCGCTGCTGCCGTGATCTCTGCCTGCCAATCCATCGTGAAACTCCCCAACCGGTTCCAGCGCAAACCCTAAGCCTAGCGGGCCCCTTTCAGCAACCCTCCAGCGGCATAGGGGGCAGGTTGTTCAGGTGGAGCTAAAAAGCCGCGTCAGTTTGGTGTCCAAGGGCCCCCAATCCGCCAGCTCTAACCGCACGACCAAGGTTAGCACTTGCGTGCGAAAGTGGCGGGGCAGGCGGACGGCGTCTTTTTCGGTGGTCACCAGTTGCGCGCAGCGTGCCAAGGCTTCCAGTTCCAGCCGTTTGATCAAGGCCTCGGTCAGGGGTTGGTGATCGTCCAGCGCGACTTCGCGCAACACCTCGGCCCCTGTGGCGCGCAGGGTGGCAAAAAAGCGTGCGGGGTTGCCGATGCCGGCAAAGGCTATAACACGCGCGCCCGTCCAGTTCATGCCCATGAGCAGGGGGGCGACATGTCCCGTCATACGGGGCAGCGGCAGGGCGGGCCAGCGGGCCAAGAATGACGCCTGTGCCGCAGCATCGCCCAAAGACAGCAGCACGTCGGCGCGTCTCACGCCTGTGCTGACCGGTTCGCGCAACGGCCCAGCGGGCAGGCAGCGGCCGTTGCCAAAACCAGCGGCGGCATCCACCACAAGGATCGACAGATCCTTGGCCAGATCGGGGTTTTGAAACCCGTCATCCATCACGATCACGTCCGAGCCCGAGGCCACCGCCAATCGCGCCGCTGCCGCCCTGTCGCGGCCCACAAAGGTCGGTGCAAAGGCGGATAGCAACAGGGGTTCGTCGCCCACTTCCGCGGCGGTGTGCTGTGCTTCGATCACCTGCACGGGCCCTGTAAGGCTGCCGCCATAACCGCGGCTGACCACCGCCACCTTGCGGCCTTGGGCAGTTAGGCGGGTGATCAAGGCAATCGCCGTGGGTGTCTTGCCCGTACCGCCCACGTTCAGATTGCCAATGCAAATCACGGGCACAGGCGCGCGGTATAGCGACGGGCGCGCCACCCGCCGTGCAGTGGCTGCGGCATAAGCCCAGCCCAGGGGGGCCAAAAGCCGCGCGGCAAGGCCGGGCTTTTCGGGCGTATTCATCCAAAACCCCGGTGCGCGCATCAGTCTGTCCCGTCCAAAATCGCCCGCGCCATCTGCAACACAGTGGCCGTCACGTCCGCCCCTTCCGAGGTGATCATCCACGCTGCCTGCGCTTGGCGTGCCGCGCGGTCAGGGGCCAGCAAATCGCCCAAGGCCAGGCTTAGATCGCTGGCCGATCCCACCATCCGTGCCGCGCGTGCCGCGCCCAACCGTGCATAGGCTGCAGCATAATTCCCCGCCCTTGGGCCATAAAGAATGGCCGATCCCATCGCCGCCGCCTCCATCGGGTTGCGCCCGCAGCCCTCGCCTTGCAGACTACCGCCCAAAAAGGTCACGGGGGCCAGCCTGTAGCACAGGCCATAATCAGCATCCCTGTCCATGATATAGACCTCGGTCTCGTTTTCTGGCTCTTCATCGCGGCCGCGATTGGCGACATGCCAGCCTTCCTCGGCCTCTAGCCGGGCTGCAAGGGCTTCGCTGCGGGCGGGGTCTTGGGGGACCAAGATCAGCAACAAGCGATGCGCCAGTCGCAACACATCGCGGTGGGCTGCGATCACGGCGGCCTCTTCTTCGGGCGCTACGTCGGCGGCCAGCCAAACGGGGCGGGTCGCAAGGATTTGTGCCAAGGCGGCGCGGTCGGATTCAATATGGGGCAGGGCAGCGCTGGCCTCTTCCATGCGGCCCAAGATGTGCAGCCTTTCGTCTTCCACCCCCGCTTTGCGCAGGGCGCGGGCGGCGTTGTCGTCCACAGCCAAAATCGCGCGAAACGGGGCTAGGGCCGCTTTGATCAAGCCGGGAAACCAGCCATCGCGGTCCGCTGTCAGATGGGGTGCGCGGGCGTCGACCCAAAGGAGCGGCAGGGCACGCTGGGTGGATTCATAGATCAAGGTCGGGCGCAGCTCGCCACCCGAAAAGATGCCAAGATCGGGCCGCCAGTGGTCAAGGAAGCCTTGGGCGAAATTTGGGAAGTCAGGCGGCACGATTTGCAAAATGGCTTGAGAGCCCATGGCCCGCGCCTCGACCACCTCGGGCGCAGAAGAGAGGGTCAGCACCACGGCCACCCCGTCCTCTTCGATCAACTGACGGCCCAGTTCCACGACCCCCGCCAAGCCCTCGCCCGCGCTGGCGTGCAGCCAAACCAGCAGCCCTGCAGGCCGCAGCCCGCGCCCAGCGTCTGGGTCAGCCGCAGGACGTGCGGCCAAGTTGTACAGGGTCAGACCGAGGGAATAGCCCATGCGCCTTGCTGTTCTAGCTTGTCATAGGCTCGGTAGCCGAACCCTTATCCTCTTCTTGCCGCAAACGATGCAGGTTGGCGATAAAATACCGCATATGGGCATTATCCACCGTGCGCTGCGCTTCGGCCTTCCACGCCAGATAGGCAGTTTCATAGTCAGGAAAAATGCCCACAACGTGCAGGGCGGCGATATCCTTAAAGACGTTCTTTTCGGGCGAGATCAACTCACCGCCGAAAACAAGGTGCAGACGTTGGGCCATTTTGAAAACCTTGGGTTGGGGTACAGACGGGGCCTGATCGGCCTAGCTGCATTGCAGCATCGGGAACAGCAAGATGACCCAAGCGTCAAGCCCTCTTGCGCGGCTCGACGGGCTGTTGCTGTGGTGCCTCACAAATAAACCTATACAAGTCGGCCCTTTTGCTCTAGACGCCGCCCGTCGGCCCAAGGGTTCCAGGGTGCATGACGGCGGGGAGGCCGGTGCACAATAGGGAATAGAGGTGCCGCACAAAGGTACTTCACGGGCAAATTGCCCCCCCTATGGGAACAGACATGACAAATACCTCCATTGCGGCGCCCTTGGCGCTGGCTTTGGCGTCGAAAGGCTATGAAGCCTTGACGCCCGTTCAAGATGCGATGCTGACCGAAAACGTGGTGGGGCGTGACCTTTTGGTCTCGGCCCAGACCGGATCGGGCAAGACCGTGGCCTTTGGCTTGGCGATTGCGCCTGAATTGCTGACGGGTTCCGATCAGCTTTTGTATGCCGACGTCCCCGCAGCCTTGATCATCGCCCCCACCCGCGAACTGGCGCTGCAAGTGGCCCGCGAGTTTGAATGGCTGTACGAAAACGCCAATGCCAAAATCGCAACCTGCGTCGGCGGCATGGATTACCGCACCGAAAAGCGCGTGCTGGATCGTGGCGCACACGTGGTTGTGGGCACCCCGGGCCGCTTGCGCGACCATATCGAACGTGGGTCGCTGAAACTGGAACAGATCAGCGCCGTGGTGCTGGACGAAGCCGATGAAATGCTGGATCTGGGCTTTGAAGAAGACCTAGCCTTTATCCTTGGCGCTTGCCCTGCCGAACGCCGCACGCTCATGTTCTCGGCCACCGTCCCGCGCGAGATTGAAGCACTGGCGCGCACCTATCAGCAAAACGCGTTGCGGATTGAAGTGAAGTCGGAAAAGACCCAGCACGCCGATATTGAATACCAAGGCATCTCGGTCGCCGTGCGCGACCGTGAACACGCCATCTTTAACCTGTTGCGCTATCACGAGGCCCGCGCCTCGATCGTGTTCTGCAAGACCCGCGCCAATGTGAACCACCTGTTTGCGCGTATGACCAACCGTGGCCTGTCGGCTGTGGCCCTGTCGGGTGAGCTGTCGCAGACCGAACGCACCCACGCGCTGCAAGCCTTGCGCGATGGCCGCGCACGGGTGTGTGTGGCGACGGATGTGGCGGCGCGCGGCATCGACTTGCCGGGGTTGGAACTGGTGATCCACGCCGATCTGCCCGGTTCATCGGAAACCTTGTTGCACCGGTCGGGCCGCACCGGTCGTGCCGGCAAAAAGGGCATCTCTGCGCTGATCGTGGCGCCTGCCGAATTCAAAAAGGCCCAGCGTCTGCTGCAAGGTGCTAAGGTTGTGGCCGAATGGATCAAGCCGCCCTCGGCCGAAGATGTGCAATCGCGCGATGATGCCCGCTTGCTGGATCACCCCGCCCTGTCCGAAGCCCCCGGTGAGGAAGCCGATCTGGCGCAGAACCTGATCAGCACTTACGGCGCTGACAATGTCGCCGCCGCTTTCATCCGCCTATGGCGTGAAGGCCGCTCTGCTCCGGAAGTGCTGTCGGCCGACCTGCCGCCGCCCGCCCCCTATGCGCCGCGCGACCGGGCAGAATTTGGCCCCTCGGTCTGGTTCGAACTGCCCGTGGGCCACCAAGACCGTGCCGAAGCGCGGTGGTTGTTGCCCAAAATCTGTGACGCCGCTGGCATCACCAAAGACGGCATTGGTGCTATCCGCGTGCAAACTGACCGCACCTATGTGCAAATCCTGTCGACCCTTGCGGGCCGCTTTGAAACCGTCACCCAGATTGACCGCGATCTGGCGATGACCAAACTTGCCGACGCCCCCGCCGATCTGGACAAGCCGCGCTCCACCTCGACCGTGCGGCCCGATCGCGCTGAACGTGCCCCGCGTGCGGCCAAGCCAGAAAGTGAATACGCCACCCGCGCCCCGCGTGTGGCGCGTGAAAAGCCAGCCTATGCCGAAAAGTCGACCTATGCGGCCAAGCCCGCCTATGCCGATAAACCCGCTTATGCGGACAAGCCTGCCTATGTCTCTGCCAAGCCCGCCCGCGTTGTAGAAGAGGGTGCGCCCGAAGCGCCCGTGGCCGATCTGACCGAAGCCAAACCGCGCTGGTCGGCTGAGGATAAGGCCAAAAAGACGCAAGAAGCCGCGCGCACGGGCTATCCCAAAGACAGCGAAAAGGCCCCGCGCAAGGCTTATGACAAGCACGCGGCAGACCGTCCGGCTTATGAAAAGCCGGCCTATGCCAAGCCTGCGTCAGATCGCCCTGCTTACGGTGCCAAGCCCGCTTACGGTGCAAAGCCTGCTTATGGCGCAAAACCTGCTTATGGTGCCAAGCCCGCTTACGCCAAACCCGCTGACCGTGCCGAACGCCCCACCGCCGCTGACGGCGCGCGCAAAACTTGGACCCCTCTGCCCACAGATGGCGCGCCGCGTGAAGCCCGCTCGCCCTATATGGGCAAGTCGGCCGATGGTCCGCGCAAGCCCTATGTCAAGCGCGCCGAAGGCGATGCTAAGCCCTATGAGCGCAAGCCCTACGGCGATGCAAAAGAGGGTTTCAAGCCGCGCTCGGCGGGCTACAAGTCGCAAGGTGGTGCCGAAGGTGGCCCAGCCCGTGCGAGTGGTTACAAAAGCCACGCCGCAGGTGGTGCCGATGCGGGCAAACCCGCCCGCGCCCCTTACGGCGACAAGCCGCGCACCTATGAACCGCGCGGCAAGGCCGAAGGCGACAGCCGCCCGTCCAAACCCTATGCGGCCAAAAGCTTTGGCGACAAGCCGGCCCGCACGGGGGGCTTTAAGTCGGGGGATGCGCCCAAGACCTATGCCAAGTCGGCCGCCCCGCGTGATGCGGGCGATACCTCCAAGCGCTTTGTGCCACCGCGCAAGCCTAAGGCGTAAGGCTTTAGAGATATAAGGGGAAGGGCGCGGGTTATTCCGCGCCCTTTTTCATTGGGGGGTCAATCTTGCGATCAGATCGGCGTGCAGGTCTGGGCTTGCCGCTATCACCCCCGCGCTGCGCGGATCGGGGCCATTAAAGCGCAAATCCTGCCCGTGCCTGTCACTCACCCGCGCACCCGCCCGCTGGGCAATCAGCGCCCCTGCCGCAATGTCCCACTCCCACGAGGGGCGCAGGGTCAGCATGGCGTCAAACGCGCCCTCGGCCACCAAACACAACCGCCACGCCATTCCGGCGCGAAAGTGGCGGTACAAGACAGGCACGCCCCCCGGCCAATGGTCAGGCGCAAGCGTGGATTTCGAGGTTAGCACCCGCGGCTCCGCCTTTGGTGCGCTGGCACGGATGTCAACGCCGTTGAGCGTGGCAGCCCCTTGGGCGGTGGCGGCATAAAGCTTGTCCATCGCGGGCAGGTAAACCACGCCCGCCGTGACCTGCCTGTTCTGCACCACAGCCAACGCATGGGAAAAGGCGCTGTCACCTTGCAGAAAGCTGCGCGTCCCATCGATGGGATCAAGGATGAACTGCGCTTGGGTTGACAGGCGCGCAACGCTGTCAGGTGTTTCTTCTGAAAGCCAGCCATAGGTGGGCCGCGCGGCTTGTAAAAAGCCCGCCAAGGCTTCGTTCACCTCTAGGTCAGCGGCAGAGACAGGCCCTTGCCCCTCAGGTTTCTCCCACACCTGAGGGCTGGCTTTCCAATGCGACAGGGCGATCTTGCCAGCGATCTTGGCGGCTGCGATCAAGAGGGCAAGGTCAGCCTCCGGCAAGCATTAACCCCTCGACCAATAGGCTGGGCACGCGGGTGGAGTGGTGGGCCTGCGCGTCATTGGCGGGGGTGATCCGCATCAGCATATCCAGCAAGTTCCCTGCCACGGTGCATTCGTTGACCGGATAGGTGATCTGCCCGCCTTCGACCCAAAAGCCCGAAGCCCCGCGCGAATAATCGCCCGTGGTGGGGTTGATGGTGGACCCGATCATCGAGGTGATCAGCAACCCCGTGCCCATCTGGGCCAGCAGTTCAGCTTGGTTTACACTGCCCTGCGTCAGGTCGATGTTGGTGGTAGAGGGTGAGGGGGGCGACCCCGTGCCCCGCGCCGCATTGCCCGTGGGCGTCAGCCCCAGTTTGCGGGCAGAGGCCAAATCCAGCGTCCAACTCATCAGAACCCCGTCCTCGATGAGGGCGCGGGGCTTGGTGGGCAATCCCTCACCATCAAAGGGGCGTGAACCAGAGATGCGGGGGCGATGCGGGTTTTCGGTCAGCGACATGCCCTTGGGCAAGATCTGCTGGCCCATCTTATCGCGCGCCCAAGAGGTGCCGCGCACGATCGACGCGCCGTTCACTGCCATCAGGATATGGCCGATCAAAGACGAGGCGATGCGTTCATCAAACAGCACTGGATAGGCCCCTGTGGGCGGCTTGACCGCGCCTGCCCGCAGCAAGGTGCGTTCGGCAGCCCGTTGGCCCACGCTTTCTGGGCTGGGCATGTCGGCGGCAAAGGTGCGCCCCTCAGCCGCCCAATCGCGTTCCATCTGGGTGCCAGACCCCGTGAAAGCCACGGCGGAGACCGAATGGGACGAACGTTCATAGCCGCCCGAAAAGCCATTGCTGGTGGCCAGATGCATCCCCCGCCGCGACCATGAAGACGAGGCTTCGACTTGCGTGATCCCGTCCGCAGCAAGGGCAGCAGCCTCGGCCCGTCGGGCATCAGATTCTAGCATTTTGGCGCTTGGCTCGCTGCCCACATCGCACATCTGCAAGGCCGCCACATCCCAGCTTTTGGCCAACTGATCAGCGTCCGCCAAGCCCACGGTCTCATCGGCTGGCGCTTCGCGGGCCATAGCCACGGCGCGTTCGGCCAGACGGGCCAATGTGGCGGGCGAGATGTCCGAGGCCGAGACACAAGCCTGCCGCTGTCCGATCATAACCCGTAGGCCCACCTCGACCCCTTCGGCGCGCTCGGCCTGTTCCAACTGACCTTGGCGGATGTCGATGGACAAAGATTGCCCTGATACGGCCAGCGCATCAGCGGCATCTGCCCCTGCGGTTTTGGCGGCGGCAAGCAAGGCTTGGGTCAAATGGTTCAGATCATGCGGCATAGGTAATCCCCTTTGCAGCAGATATGGGGGAAAGCACGCCGCCAGACAAGCCAAGGGCCGCGCCCAATGACGGCGCGGCCCCGCTATTTGGCAAACTTATTGCAGTTGTTGGCCGTTGGCGAAGAAATGCTTGTCTTTGAACTCTAAAGTCGAGGTCATCTCGTCAGCCGTGGCCGAGGTATTGGCAAACATCGCCACCATCATGCGGCCTTGGTCGGCTTGGTCTTGCGGCACAAGGCCCATGGCGACCAAAGTGTCAAGCAGTGCGTTCACGCCCGTGGCCTTGACGTCAAGCTTGCCGGTGGGGGCTGGCGCACCTGCAAAGGTGGTCATATCGGAGTAATCGAAGCTAAAGCTGCCCTGTGCGGTCAGTTCCGCCCCGCCGGCTTTCAAGGTGATGTTGGGCACTTCGAGCACGTTCAACTGTCCCGCTGCATTCGGGTCCATCGAGGTGAGTGCAGTGGCATCCGCCGTCAAATCTTGCGCCAAGGTGATGAGACCGTAGGTGTCAACAATCACCGTTGCAGGATCATGTTTGAACGCAGCCCCCGGATCGATCATCGCCCAAATGTCTTCGGCAAACGACAGGTCGGTCATGTTGAACAAAAAGGTAAACTCGGCGGGGGTGTCCGATTTGAACACGGGCAAGTCCACATGAATTTCGGACTTCCCAAGGCTGACCGCAGCATTGGCAACCGGAAGCTCAGGTGAGGTCGCCGTGACAGATAGCCCGTTGAAGATGTTGTAATAGCTGACCTTACCTGCATTGGCGCCCACATCGACCATGCCATCTTTCAGGCTGACGTTGACTTGGGTCACGGCACCCGCTTCCGTGAGAGAAAGGTCAAATGTGCTTGCCCCCATGCCAAACTGGCTGGTCATGGTCATGCCTTTGGCTAAGGCCACCTCGAAAGCGTCGGCAGCAGAATCTTTGGGCATCGAAACGGCGATGGTGCTGTAAAAGTCGGCCATCTTGGCGGTCAAAGCATAGTCGGTGCTGTTTGCGGTGTCCGTCCCTGCGGCGGTGATCACCGCGGACTTGATGGACAGGTCTTCTTGATAGCTGTCGGCCTCGGCACTGGACGCAGTGTAGTGAACCTGAATGCCTGTCAGTTCGGCCTCGACCGTGCCGGTGGATAGGCTGTCCGATATATCAGCTTTCAAATCCATCCGCGGCGCATCCGCGTCATAGGCCATGGCATCCGGCGTGCCGGAAGCGATGATCGTGGTGCCGGGCATATTGACATCAATCGTCAGGTCGCTTGCCGTCGATGTGGCGTCTCCCTCGGTGGCTGGAATGACCAATTTGATGGGAAAGCTGTCAGGCAGTGTCACGGTGACGGTGCCATCGCCGTTGTCGGTGAAGGTGACCGTTTCAAGCGTTATGGCGCTGCCCGCGCCATCGCTTAGGGCGACGTTCGACACAACCAATGCATCGCCGTCGCGCACGGCGCTTTCAGAGGTCACTGTCGTTCCCATCGTGCTGCTGGCGTTTTGCCATGCTTGCCAAACGTCTTCGGGGGTCACATCGGCCAGAAGGCCGGTGGAGGTCAGCGAAAGAACAAGCGCCGTTGTTCCGGCAAGGCTGCGCAGCGTCATGGATTCCATCCTTTATGGCAAATTTAGGGCAGCATTTCTTGCCGAAAGGAACCCGTCAAGAGATTCGGCCCAAAAGGCGGCATGAATGCGGCCGCCTGTGGCTGGTTTGCCAAGAATTGTGCCAGTTGCGCGACGTTTTGGGCCCTGTGCGGCTATTCGCCGTAAGGCACCCAGACCGTTTTCACCGCCGTGGCATGGCGCAAGAACAAACGCCCCTCGCCCTCGGCCCCCAGCCAATCGCGCGCGCGGGCATGGTTGACCCATGTGCGCTTGAGGTTGGCGGCGGCTTCTTTTTCGATCAATGCCGAGAGCGCGGTGGAAGAGAATGACCAAACCGCCTCGACATCCATATGTCCCGCCAAGGGCTTGGCCAATTCCGAATGGGTCCCGGTGACAATGTTGACCACCCCATCCGGCAGGTCAGAGGTTTCCAGCACCTGATAAAAATCGGTCGCAGCCAAGGGGAAGGCTTCCGAAGGGATCAACACCGTGGTGTTTCCCATGGCCACGGCAGGGGCGAGAAGGGAGATCATGCCCAACAAAGGCGCCTCGTCAGGGCAAATAATGCCAATCACGCCCACGGGTTCATTCATGGCCAAAGCCACGCCGCGCATCGGCACAGGTTTGACAGCGCCTTCGTATTTGTCAGCCCAAGCGGCATAGGAGAACAGGCGCTGGATCGCGGACTCCACCTCTTCCGTGCCGTTTTTCCCTGTCATATCCTTCAGCCGTGCGGCGAACTCCCCCGCGCGGGCTGATAGGTTTTCGGCGATGTAATATAAGATCTGCGCGCGGGCGTGCCCCGTGGTGCGGCCCCAGCCCTTGGCGGCTTGGGCGGCTTCGACGGCGTTGCGAATGTCTTTGCGGTTGCCAATGCCGACCTGCCCCAGCAGCTTACCACGGGCTGAGACAACCACCCGCGAATAGCCGCCATCGGGCCGCGCCTGTTTGCCGCCAATGAACAGCTTGGCGGTGCGGTCCAACCCCTCGACCAGAAGGGTGTCGGGTTCGGCCATGGGTTTGATCTGGGCCAAGGGCTTGGGTTTGGCTGTGGGCGTCAGGTAAGCCAAAAGCCCCTCCCAGCCGCCTTCGCGGCCAAAGCCGCTTTCGCGTACCCCGCCAAAGCCTGCGGCGGCGTCAAACAGATTGGTGGCGTTGACCCAGACCACACCGGCCTTGATCTTGGGGGCCATATCCAGTGCCAGATTGACGTTTTCCGTCCAGATCGATGCGGCAAGTCCGTAGCGGGTGTTGTTGGCCAGTTCCACCGCCTCAGACGGCGTGCGGAAGGTCATCGACACCAGAACCGGTCCGAAAATCTCTTCCTGCATCAGTGGGGAAGCGGCAGACAGGCCGGTGATCAGCGTCGGGGGATAGTAGCAGCCCGCAGGCACGGGTGTGGCGGCGCGGTAGATATGCCCCTCGGTGCATCCATCCACCAAGGCGGTGATGGCGGCCAGTTGTACGGGGTCAACGATGGCCCCCACGTCGATGCATTTGTCGAGCGGGTCGCCCATGCGCAAGCTGTCCATCCGGCGCTTCAGCTTGGTGTGGAAGCGCTCGGCGACACCTTCTTGCACCAAAAGGCGCGATCCGGCACAGCAGACTTGGCCTTGGTTGAACCAGATGGCGTCGACCAACCCTTCAACCGCGCTGTCCAGATCAGCATCGTCAAACACGATATAGGGGCTTTTGCCCCCCAGTTCGAGCGTTAGCGCCTTGCCCGTGCCCGCTGTCGCCTCACGGATTTTGCGGCCAACGCTGGTGGAACCGGTGAAGGCGATTTTGTCGATGTCAGGATGGGACACAAGGGCAGCACCTGTGTCACCGTCTCCGGTGACGATGTTCAACACACCCTTGGGCAGCCCCGCCTCGCGGGTGATTTCAGCAAAAAGCAGGGCGGTGAGCGGGGTGTATTCGGCAGGCTTTAGCACCACCGTGTTGCCTGCGGCCAAAGCGGGCGCCACTTTCCAAGCCAGCATCAGAAGGGGGAAGTTCCACGGAATAACCGCCCCACAAACGCCCAAAGCCTGCATCCCCGGCTGTTCGGAGGCCAAAAGCTGCGCCAAGCCCGCGTGGTAATAGAAATGCCGCGCCACCAAAGGCACATCAATATCGCGCGCCTCGCGGATTGGTTTGCCGTTGTCCATGGTTTCCAGCACGGCCAAAAGGCGGGAATGCTTTTGCACCAACCGCGCCAGCGCATACAGGTATTTTGCGCGCTGATGGCCCGACAGCTTTGCCCATTTCGGCTGTGCCCGCCTTGCCGCAGCTATGGCGCGGTCGACATCGGCCGCGCTGCCTTGGGTCACAAGGGCCAGCATATCGCCTGTGGCGGGGTTGTGCGTGGCAAAGGTTTCACCCGCTGCCGCAAACGCCCCGTTGATCCAATGGCCAAACTGGCCCTTGTGCTTGGCCAACCACGCCAGCACCTCGGCATTGCTTTCGGGGGCGGGGCCGTAGGACATGGAGTCAAAGATATCGCGGACGGTCATGAAAGGCTCCATGTCAAAAGGCGCGCGTGGGGCAAGGGTTTGCCTCCGGCGGGGATATTTTTACACATATGAAAACGGATTTCATATGTGCCAAAATATCCCGGGGTGAGGGCTTTGCCCGAGGGGCAGCGCCCCTGCGACGGTGGGGATTGGTGCATCATCAGCCCATCGCGTGGCGGTAAGAGGCCGAGTAGCGGCCGGTGAGGTGATGTTCCAACTGGCGTTCGATGTCGCCCAAAAGCGAGGAGGCACCGAAGCGGAACAGGTCAGGCTGCAGCCAAGGCAAGCCCAATTCGTCTTTCATCAGCGCCAGATACAAAAGCGCGTCCTTGGCCTTGGATATCCCGCCCGCCGGTTTGTAGCCGACCTTGTAGCCCGTGCGCTCGTCATACTCACGAATGGCGCGCAGCATGGTTAGTGTCACAGGCAAGGTGGCGTTCACCGTTTCTTTGCCGGTCGAGGTTTTAATGAAATCCGCCCCCGCCATCATGCACACCAACGAGGCGCGTGCCACGTTGCGCAGTGTGCCAAGTTCGCCCGTGGCGAGGATGGTTTTCATATGCGCATCACCGCAGGCCGCGCGCATCTCGCGCGTTTCATCGTATAGGGCTTGCCAGTTGCCGGTCAGCACATGGCGGCGCGAGATGACGATGTCGATCTCAGCCGCCCCTGCGCGCACCGAAGCGCCGATCTCGGCGATCCGCAGGGGGAAGGGGGATAGGCCCGCAGGAAAGCCGGTGGACACGGCGGCCACAGGAATGCCCGAACCCTCTAGCCCCGCCACCGCTGCTTCGACCATGTCATGATACACGCAGACCGCGCCGACCTTTAGACCGGGCAGTCCCAAAGCCGCCAACATTTCAGCCCGCACAGGTTGGCGGGCCTTGGCACACAGACGGGCCACACGGCCGGATGTGTCATCGCCCGACAGGGTCGTCAGGTCGATCACCGACACAGCTTTGAGCAGCCATGCCGCCTGATAGTCTTTCTTCACCGACCGCCGCCCGCCCAAAGTGGCGCAGCGCCGTTCGATGGCGGAGGTGTTGGCCTGAACCGAAGCCACCCAGTCCAAATCCAGCGCCATGCCCGGATTGCGGGCGTGGGCCACTTGGGGAAGCTGGTGGGTCAGGCTGGCGTCTTGGGTCAGGGTTTGCATCATCGTCTCCGCTCAATGGGCTTAGGTTTGCATGGCGGGCCGCATGCTGGCAAGGTGCGGCAGGGCGGTTTGGGGCGCTGGCCCTGCAAAGGCGTGCGAAAAGGGGATGGCGGATGGATTATACGGGGCATTGGGCAGGGCTTTGCGCGCTGGGCATCTTCTTTCTGGCCTATGTGCTGGTGATTCTTGAAGAAATTACCGGCATGGCAAAATCCAAGCCCGTGCTTTTGGCGGCGGGTTTGATCTGGGCGCTGATTGGCGTGGCCTTTGCCCTGACCGGACAATCCGACTTTGCCCATGAGGCCGCACTTGGTGTGATCGAAGAATACGGCGAGTTGTTCTTGTTCCTGATCGTGGCCGTCACCTACGTCAACACGCTGGAAGAACGCCGCGCCTTTGACGTTTTGCGCGGGGTTTTGGTGCGGGCGGGGCTTAGCTATCGGCAACTTTTCGTCCTGACGGGCGTTTTGGCGTTTTCCCTGTCTCCGGTGCTCGACAACCTCACCACAGCCTTGGTGATAGGCGCGGTGGTGACGGCTTTGGGTCGGGACAGTGCCAAGTTTACCGTGGTGAGCTGCATCTCGGTCGTGGTGGCGGCCAATGCGGGCGGGGCGTTTAGCCCCTTTGGCGACATCACGACCTTGATGGTTTGGCAGCAGGGTAAACTAGGGTTTTTTGAGTTCTTCGCTCTTTTTGTCCCCTCGGTTGTCAATTGGGCGCTACCTGCGGTGATTATGATTTGGTCCGTTCCCAAAGGGCGGCCCCAGATGGGGCACGACCGCGTGCGCCCCAAGCCCGGGATGTGGGCCGTGGTGGCGCTGTTTGCAGCGACGATTGCAACCTCGGTTCTGTTCAAGAACGCTTTGAACTTGCCACCTGCGATGGGGATGATGCTGGGCTTGGGCTATCTGCAAGCCTTGGCTTACAGCCTGCGCCTGTCCGGCGGGCGGCGGCGTGACGAGGATATGGTGCTGGACAGTTTCGCCCAAGTGCAACGGGTGGAATGGGACACGCTGCTCTTTTTCTTTGGCATCATCTTTGCCGTCGGCGGTTTGGGGGTGCTGGGGTATTTGGCGCTGGCCTCGGAGGTTTTGTATGTGGGCTTGGGGCCGATGGCCGCCAACATCATCATCGGCGCTTTGTCGGCGGTGATCGACAATATCCCGCTGATGTTCGCCGTTTTGACGATGGACCCGGCTATGAGCCACGGTCACTGGCTGCTGATCACGCTGACCTGTGGCGTGGGCGGGTCGATCTTGTCGATCGGATCGGCGGCGGGGGTGGCGCTGATGGGGCAGGCGCGGGGGGTTTACACCTTTATGGCCCATCTGCGCTGGGCTTGGGCGGTGGGCCTTGGGTATGCAGCCGCGATCTTGACGCATTTGTGGTGGAACGCAGCGCTGTTTTGAAGCGAGCGGCCAGCCGCCCCCGCGCCCCACAAGTATGAGTGCCAAGATGACGGGCTGGCTTTCAGCCCATCTTCAAGGCCACATCCAACATCCGGTTGGAAAAGCCCCATTCGTTGTCATACCAGCCAAAGACGCGGACCATCCCGAATGTCGTTACACGGGTTTCGGGCAGGGCCATTATGATGCTTTCAGGTCTGGCGCGCAGGTCTGAGGAGACGAGCGGCGCGTCGGTGGCCCCGATGACGCCGCCTGCTGTCCGCAGTTTTTCATTCACTTGCGCGGCGCTTGGGGTGGTTTTTAGCATCACAGCAAGATCCACCGCCGAGACCGAGGCGGTGGGGACGCGCACGGCGGAGCCTTCGATCCGCCCAGCGATTTCGGGCAGCACAATGTCGAGCAGGCGCTGGGCCGAGGTGGTTGTGGGCACCATCGACAGCGCTGCCGCGCGCGAACGGGCATAGTCGGCGGCGGGGGCGTCGGTGGTGGGTTGGCTGCCGGTGTAGCAGTGGATCGTTGTCATGGACCCTGTCACCACGCCCCAAGTATCGTTGAGCAGCTTGACCAAGGGCGCCAGCGCATTGGTGGTGCATGAGGCGTTGGAAACGATGCGCTGGTCTTTCAGCACCGCGTCATTAGCACCCAAAACCACGGTCAGATCGGCTGCTTTGGAAGGGCCCGAGATCAGCACGCGCTTTGCCCCCGCCTTTAGACCTTGCATTGCCACCTCTGTCCGATCGGCGCGGCCGGTGCATTCCAGCACGACATCGACGCCAGAAAGGTCCAGCGCCGACAGATCTGCGCTGCGGTGCAGGGGGATCGGGCGGCCGTCGACCACAAGCGCGTCATTTGTCAAGCTGACTGTGCCGCGCCACGGGCCAAAGACGGAATCGTATTGGAACAGGTAGGCGCACATCTCGGCCGCCGCGATGTCGTTGATGCCCACAATTGTCAGCCCCGGCCAACTGGCGGGCGATTGCGCCACCGCGCGCAGGACAGAGCGACCAATCCGGCCAAAGCCGTTGATAAAGACCTGCATCCCACTCTCCTATTCTGATGTGGGAATTTGATCATGTTATGGGGCGGGCCGCAATGCGCCCTTGGGCGGGACTTGACCCAAGCCGCCCGCTGCGGCACACCCGTGCCGTCAGAGGAGACCGCCATGACCCTTTCCCGCACACCTGCCTTTTCGCGCGCCGTCAAGATCGCGCCTTCCATCCTAGCCGCCGATTTCGCCAATTTCGGGGCTGAGTGCCGAGCGATTGAGGCGCAGGGCTGCGACTGGGTGCATATTGACGTGATGGATGGCCATTTCGTGCCCAACCTGACTTTTGGCCCTGCCATGTGCGCCGCCTTGCGCCCTCATATTGCGGGGGTGATGGATGTGCATTTGATGATCTCGCCCGTGGATGCCTATCTAGAGGCTTATGCCAAGGCAGGGGCAGATATTCTGACAGCGCATCTGGAAAGCGGGCCGCATATTCACCGCACTTTGCAGGCCATTCGCGGTTTGGGCTGCAAGGCAGGGTTGGCGATTAACCCTGGCACAGGGATCGAGGCTGTGCCCTATCTGCTGGACGACATCGACCTAATCTGTGTGATGACGGTGAACCCCGGTTTTGGCGGGCAAAAGCTGATCCCCTCGCAGATGGGCAAGATCGCGGCTTTGCGGGCGATGATCGGCGAACGGCCGATCCATATCGAGATTGACGGCGGTGTCACGCTGGACAATGCCCGCGCCTTGGTTGCTGCGGGGGCGGATGCGCTGGTGGCGGGGTCTTCGGTGTTCAAGGGTGGGTCGGCGGATAACTCAGCCGCTTACGGCGCGAATATCCGCGCGCTGCGGCAGGCGGCAGAGGGATAAAGGGGGCCCGCCCCCTTAGACCCCGGGGATATTTGGGCACATCTGAAAGGGATCAGCGTTTGAGCGCGTGATCTAACTTGCTTAAGAACAGGTCAGCTTCTGACGTTTGCAAGATAAGGGGGGGGCGGATTTTTAGGGTGTGGCCTTTGGGGCCGGTGGCCGAGATAAGCACCCCTGCATCGCGCAAAGCATTGACCACTCGGGCGGCTTCGGCCCCGTCGGGCGCGCCGTTGTTGGTGATGTCTTGGCCTAGGAACAGACCTGTCGCGCGCAAGGGCCCAAGGCTTTCATGGGTTTTGGCCAAGGCGCGTAATCCGTCGGCCATGTGCTGGCCCACGGTGGCGGCGTTTTGCAGCAAACCTTCGTCCTCGATCACCTCCATCACGGCGATGGCGGTGGCGCAGGCCACGGCGTTGCCGCCGAAGGTGTTGAAGTAACGGCCCTTCGCGCCGAACTCGGCCAAGACTTCAGGGCGCAGCACGAGGGCGGCGACTGGGTAGCCGTTGCCCATGGGTTTGCCCAAGCTGACCATGTCGGGGATCAGACCGTGGCGTTCAAATCCCCACCAATGCCCGCCAGTGCGGCCAAAGCCGGGCTGAACCTCATCTGCGATGAACAGGCCACCGGCGTTGCGGATCGTTTGGGCTGCGGGTTGCAAGAAGCCCGCAGGGTCGGCAAAGACGCCGTCTGACGAGAAGACTGTATCCACGATCAGCACGGCGGGTTTGATGCCGTGGCGGTGCAGGTCGTCGATGGCCCCATGCACCGAAGCGGCAAAAGCCTGCCCCAGATCGCCCGTCATCTGCGCCGGATCGGGTGCTGGAATGGTGCGCACGTGGTGGCCCAAGGCGACGCCTGCGCCCAGCGAGGGCGACAGGCCCGACACCGTATGCGTCACCCCGTGATAGGCGTTTTGCGTGACGATCACGCCCGTGCCGCCGGTTTTGGCAAATGCGATGCGCAGGGCCAGATCATTCGCCTCGGATCCGGTGCAGGTAAACATCACCTGCGACAGTTCGGGCGGGAAGTGCGACAGCAGTTTTTCGGCGCAATCTAGCACCACCTCGTTCAGATAGCGGGTGTGGCTGGCGTAGATCGCCGCTTGCCGTGCGGTGGCTTGAACAACGTGGGGGTGGCAATGGCCCAAGCTTGCCACGTTGTTGTAGCAATCAAGGTAGGCCTTGCCGTCAGCACCGTACAGCCAAACCCCCTCGCCGCGCACCAGATGCACGGGGGTTTCGTAAAACAGCCGGTAGGCGGGGCCAAGCAGGCGCTGGCGGCGCGCTACTAGGGCTTGATCTTGCGGCGACAGGTTCCCTTGGCCGGGGACATAGGCGTTCACCATCGTTTCGTCGCGTTTCATCTGTCAGCCCCAAAGCGTTGAAAGGTTAAGCCCTTGCAAGGCGCGCAACCCCGCGCTGGCCGAGGGGACGTTGCGCAGAATATAGGGCGCATTGTCAGGATAGCGTGCTGCGCGGGCTGAGGCTATGGCAAGCGTGGTGAGCATCCGCGCTGCGGTGAGATGGGCGAACAGCGTTTGCTCTAGCGGTGTCAGCGGCAGGATGGCGTGATAGGCGCGGGCAAAGGCTTGCAGGCTGTGCAGGGGTGCATCGGGGTCGACTTGATAGCTGGCGGCAACGGCCATGTCGCAGATCAGTGGCGTTTCGACCATATCGCCAAAGTCCAAGATGCCCGCGATACGGGTTGGGTCAGCGGGATCGGTCAGCAGGTTGTGCGGGTTCATATCATTGTGCACCACTTGCCAGCGACAGTTGGGCAGATGGGGCAGTACAGTTTGCTCAAATATGTCAAGAGTTTGGGCGCAAAGGAGCCGCAGGTCGGCGGCGATGTCGGGCAACAGGGGGCGCAGGCGGGCGGCGTGGCGGATATCCCATTGCAGGTCTTGGCGGCTGGCGGGGTCGCTGAAACCTTGCAGGCCCAGAGACAGGTGCGCTGCCGCTTGGCCAATGGAAGCGCGTTGGGCCATGGATTTGGGCGCAAGATGCAGGGGTTGGCCTTCAAGATAGGTCAGCAGGCGTAGGATGCCGTGGGGGGTTTGCACTTCGGTCGCCCCCGCCGCGGTGCGCATGACACGGGGCACGGGCAGGGCTGTGGTTTCCAGGTGCAGCAGGGCTTGGGTTTGAAACTGGGTGACGGCGGTGGGTTCGGCGGGGTTGGCCAGTTTCAAGACATAACGACCTTGCGGTGTGGTAACGCGGAAGTTCAGGTCGCGTTCGGACGTCAGGGGATCGAGCGCCCCCGTCAGGCCCCAATGTGCGTGCATCAGACCCAAGGCCACCTCTTCGGCCAGAACCGGAGGCGGGGTGGTCAGGTTGGCGCCAAGCGTTGGGATCATCGGGGTTCCTTTGGGGCCATCAAGGCCAAGGTCTGCGCCTATGTCAATCAAGCTGAACCCACAGAGGCAGGTGGTCAGAGGCGATTTCGTCGGCATCGGCACGCGCAGACCGCAGGCGCGGGGCAAGATCGGGCGTGACAAAGACATGGTCTAATTGCCGCACCCGTCTGACGCCTGCGATGATCTTTTCATGCGTGTGCAACCGCGCGCCACTGTAGGCCACGGCATCCACCCACTTGTCTGCATAAACCGCGCCGGGGTGATAGGGTGCGTCCCCCACCAAGCGGTGGTACTCAGCAGAACCCGGTTCCATGTTGAAATCGCCCATCCAGATCGTGCTGGTGGGGCAGGGTGGTTCGGGCTGACTTTCTGTCCAGTTGCGACTGGGTTCATCATCGGTCCCGCTCCACGGGCCACCGGTCGCGGGCAGGGACAACAGCAGATCAATCTGCGCCATGCGTTCTTGCACGCCCACATGGGCCAGATGCAGCGAGAAGACGCGCAGGGGGCCGGTGGGGGCCGCGATAACAGCCTCTAACGCGCAGGTTTGGGTGTTGAGCGGCGTGATCATGCGGTGTAGCGGCAGAAGATGCGTGCGGCTCCACAAAATCGGCCAGCGCGATAGAATCATCGGGCCAAACTGCCGGCGGCGGGATTTGTTGGTGGGGATGGCGGCATCCATGTCGAAGGCCGCAGCAAAGACCATGTGATGGTCGGGCAGCATTTTTGCCAAAAGGTCCGGCTGATCGTCAAAGCTCGTGCGCTGCCAATGGCGGTCTACCTCTTGCAAAGCGGCGATATCGGCGGATTTCACCACATTTGCCACACGGTTCAACCGATAGGCCCCATCGCGGCCGTAGCCATACTGGATATTGTAGGAAAGCAGTCGCATGGCGGCCTGACAGCTAGGGGTGGGGGTGGTAACCGCCTAAAAGGCGCCCCTTTTGCATCCCAAGTCAAGCGATACACCCCCCGCGCCCGCGGCATTCTTGCGGCAGGGCTTGCTTTTGTTGGGGAAAGAGCGCATGTGCATCAGGCGAACCGCTAATTATCGACCCTGTCTGGCTACGGCTGCAGCTTTCGATCTTGACGTGACTGCGCCGGGCCATCGCATTCCTGCGGATGGCAGACAAACAGGAGTACACACGATGGCTAAGGGCACCGTGAAATGGTTCAACGCAACTAAGGGTTTCGGCTTTATCGCTCCGGAAGGCGGCAAGAAGGACGTGTTCGTCCATATTACTGCCATGGAACGCGCTGGCATCCGCCAATTGGCTGATGGCCAAGCCGTGACTTTCGACATCGAAGCTGGCCGTGATGGCCGCGAGTCGGCGATCAATCTGGCGCTGGCATAAGCTTTGCGCTGATGGCCTAGGCCATTGGCACAGGGTTAAGAGAAGGGGTGACCGCAAGGTCGCCCCTTTTTCATTTTGCGCTCTGGATGTTGGCGCTGGGTGCCTTAAGCTGGCGCGCAGCATAGGAGCCGCCGCATGACCCCCCACGACAACCGCATCGACCTGATCCGCCCTGACGCGCCGAAGCTGGCACAACTTGGGGGGCATCCGGTGGGGGTCAAGACGTTGGAACTTGTGAACCCCGCGCAGTTGGATGTTTTGGCTGCGATGGCGGGGCAGCCCGCTTCGATCGACCGCAAACTGGTGGTGGAGCTTTGGTATCCCGCAGCCCAGTCCGGCCCAGGAACAGCCTATCACACCGTCACCCGCGATGGCCGCACAGCTGTGTGCCTTTCCGGCAGCGCCACGCGCGATGCTCAGGCCTTGGGTGGCGATTTCCCCTTGGTGATCTTGTCGCACGGCTATCCGGGCAACCGCTTTTTGATGGGGCATTTGGGCGAAAACTTGGCGTCCAAGGGCTATCTGGTGGCGAGTATTGACCACCCGCAAAGCACCTATGACGATCCCGCCTATCTGAGCGGGCAAGCCTTTGGCTCAACTTTGGTCAACCGCCCCTTGGACACGGCCTTTGTAGCTGACGCTTTGGGGGCCACGCAGATGGCGATCATCGGCTATTCGATGGGCGGTTACGGCGCATTGGTGGCGGGTGGGGCAGGCGTTTCACAAGCAGCGCTGACGATGGAGCGGGGCGAGGGGGTGGGGCCCTATCTGGCGCGGCACAGGACGCCTGCGGCGGATCCTCGGTTGAAAGCCATTGTGCCCATCGGGCCTTGGGGGCGGCAGATTGGCGTTTGGGATGCGGCGGGGATGGCGGGATTAAGCGTGCCAGCCTTGATCCTTGCGGGAAGCCGCGATGATGTGTCGGGCTATGATACCGGCATGCGGCGGATCTTTGCGGAAACGGTGGGTGTCACCCGCCACCTGCTGACCTTCGAAGGTGCAGGCCACAATGCCGCAGCGCCTTTCCCAGCCCCGTTGGAAAGCTGGGCGCCGGTCGATTGGTTGCCGTTCGTGCCCTTTGAGCATTACGCCGATGCGGTGTGGGACAACGTGCGCATGAACAACATAGCGGCACATTTTGTCACAGCGTTCTTGGATGTGCACCTAAAGGGCGATGCCGCGAAAGCGGCGTACCTGACCGAGGATTGGTTGGGCTTTGCCGAAGGATCAGCCCATGGCCTGCGGTTGGAAACCTTGGCCAAAGGCGCGTAATCCTGTGTCAGCCCACTGTAAACGGGCTCGCGTAGCGGTATTCCTCTAAGTTCGGTGTTGTGCCGATCCGGTCTACCACCGCGAACAATCCGGGCGCGTGCAGCGGGGTCAAAACCCCATGCCATGTGCCGCGATGCAGGTTGATGCCCTGCGCGCCGTTGGTCAGAAAGGCCAAGGGCTTGGCGGATGTGCTCAGCGCCACGATCACCAGAAAAGGATGCTGCGTCATGGGGATAAAGGCTTGGCTGCCATCAGGATGCCGCTCGATCAGATCAAAGCTGTAGGGCAGGGCGCGGGACTGGGCCTGAAAGATCGAAATGCCGGTCTTGGCCCCGCCCGTATCAACCTGTGCAAGGTCATGGTGGCGCTGGCAAAAGCCATCGTTGATCAGGCGGAACTCACCCGTTGCATCCAGCACATCGCCAAAAGGGGCAAAGGCTTGGGCGGTGAGGGGTTGGGGAGTGATGGTGTTCATAGGGGGCAGAGTGGCAAAGGTGGACGGTGCTGGCAAGTCGATTGGATATCGATTTGCCGCCTATTTCTGCGCCGCAGTCAATTGTTGCAGCAAATCAATCGCCTTATCCAACTTTGCATCCTGCGCAGCATCTCGTGTCTTCTGGGCCGTTTCAAAAGTGCTGACTAAGCTAGAGGCCGCAATGCCACCGTCGAAACGGTCAGCCATAATGCCAAAAATCCCAACCAGCGCCACGATCACGCTGAAGGCCACGCCAAAAATCTGCGAAAGTGTGACCGGCTTAAGATTGACGATTTTGGCTGATAGAATGTCAATCCGCGACAGCACGGTCGCGAAACTCGCGTCGTTTTGGGCTTTCACGACATCCATCTTGGCGTCCACGTAGATCTTCGTCTCTGCGTCCACAACATGTTCCCTATTCGATGCACGGCCGGCACTAAACGACCTTGGCATTTTCCCGTGAAAAGATGCGCCACCGCTAGCGACTGACGACAGTCTATGCCCGCTCAAGACCGAGATGGAAGCGCTATTTCGGGGCATTTTGCGCAACCATTTGGCGGTCAAATTCCACCTCGAAATCCTGCAAAACCACTTGCAACATCTTGTAAGGGGCTACCGCGTCCTGCGGGTTCAGCGTGACCGCTGTCCGAAAGTAGGGTGTCGCATCTGGGTCTTCTTCCAAGAAAGCGATGCGCAAACCTGTGGGTCCAAAGGTTGCGATACATCTATTTACACCCGGAGCAGGCCCCATAAACGCAGCTTTTGCTTGGGCATCGGTCGGATTGGTTCGCCCCGATGACGTATCTTTTTCCATAATGCACCTCAAAATATGCATCAAGCATAGATGGGCCGATATGAGCCGTCAAACAGTGAAATACACTAAATTGTAAACTTTTGGATGCGTGAGCCTTCTGTGTTCCCCGCTCACACCCGTTCCAACGCCAGCGCAATCCCTTGCCCCACGCCGATGCACATCATGGCCAAGGCGCGTCGGGCGGGCGTTGTGGCAAGGTGCAGCGCGGCAGAGCCTGAGATGCGCGCCCCTGTCATGCCCAGCGGGTGGCCAAGTGCGATGGCTCCACCATTGGGGTTCACGCGAGGGTCATCATCGGCAATGCGCAACAGGCGCAAGGTGGCTAGGCCTTGTGAGGCAAAGGCCTCGTTCAACTCGATCAGGTCAAAATCACTTTGGGCCAGCCCCAAACGCGCCATCAGTTTTTGGGCGGCAGGGGCGGGGCCGATGCCCATGATGCGCGGCGCGACCCCTGCGGTGGCCCCGCCCAGCACGCGCGCCATGGGGGTTAGCCCGTGGCGCTTGGCGGCCGCGGCAGAGGCAAGGATCAGCCCCGCTGCCCCGTCATTCACGCCCGCCGCATTGCCCGCCGTCACCGTGCCGCCTTTGCGAAAGGGGGTATCTAGGCGGGAGAGGGCTTCGATCGTCGTGGCGCGGGGGTGTTCGTCTTGCGCTAGCACTACGGCATCGCCTTTGCGTTGTGGCAAAGTGACGGCGGTGATCTCGGCGCTCAGGCGGCCATCGGCTTGGGCTGCGGCGGCTTTGGCCTGACTGCGCAGGGCGAAGGCGTCTTGATCGGCGCGGGAAATGGCGAAGTCATGGGCCACATTCTCGGCGGTTTCGGGCATGGAGTCGACGCCGTATTGGGCGCGCATCAGCGGGTTGATAAAGCGCCAGCCGATGGTGGTATCAAAAATCTCAGGGCTGCGGGAAAAGGCGGTTTCGGCCTTGGGCATGACAAAGGGCGCGCGTGACATGCTTTCCACTCCGCCTGCGATCACCAGATCGGCCTCACCCGCTTTGATCTGGCGGGCGGCGATCAACACCGCATCCATCCCTGACCCGCACAGCCGGTTGACCGTGGTTGCGGGCACCGACACGGGCAGGCCTGCCAGCAAAGCGGCCATGCGGGCCACGTTGCGGTTGTCTTCCCCGGCTTGATTGGCGCAGCCCAAGATCACCTCGTCGACCGCTTGCCAGTCAAGCGATGCATGCCGTGCCATCAACGCTTTGATTGGCAAAGACGCCAGATCGTCGGTGCGCACCAATGACAAAGCCCCGCCAAACCGCCCAATCGGGGTGCGGATATAGTCGCAGATAAAAACCTCGGTCATGGGGCAGCCTTTCTTGCGCAAGCGATGCCAGTGTCGGTCAGGCGGGCGGCGGTGTAAATCCTTGAACGCATGCCGTGGAGTGCTTGCGCGTTGCGGGTCGGTCTGCTTGAATGGGGCATGGAACAGACATACCGCATCGCTATCTGGCAGGGCCCCTCACCCGAAGCTGACATCAAGTTGGCCTTTGCGACGCTTGGCCAGGCCATGCGCGCTGCAGGGGCCATGGGGGCCAAGATGCTTGTGGCACCCGAACTGTACTTGCCCGGTTACAACCAAGACATCCTGACCGATCTGGCGCAGGAACGTGGCGGCGAATGGCACGCGCGTCTGTCGGCTATGGCTATGGCTGCTGGGTGCGGCTTGGTCGTGGGTTATGCTGAACGTGACGGGGAGGCGCGCTATAACTCTGCCGTGGCCTTTAGCGCTGAAGGGGTCGAGGTTGCGCATTACCGCAAAATTCAACTGTTTGGCCCACGCGAAAAACGTTTGTTTGCGCCGGGGGACGCCTATGCCACCTTTGATCTGGGTGGGGTCAAGACGGCGCTGTTGATCTGTTATGATATTGAATTTGCGCCCCATATCGCGGCACTGGCGGCGCAGGGGGTGAAACTGATTTTGTGCCCGACGGCTTGCCCCGTGCCTTACAACTACGTCTCAAACGTCACTGTGCCCGCCCATGCGGCCAACCATGGCCTGACCATCGCTTATGCCAATTACTGCGGGGTGGAGGGGGATTGCGATTATTTCGGTCTTTCCGTCATCGCCAATCCTTACGGCGAAGTTGTGGCCCAAGCAGGAGCTGGCCCCACGCTTTTGGTGGCGGATGTGCCCCTGGCTTTTGATCCGGCGCGACTGTCGATGCAGGCGACTGATTTTCGCAAGATTTGAGCGTCCCCAAGAATTTTCGCAGAAAATTCGTTTGGGCGGCTTGCGAATTTTCTGCGAAAATTCAAATTTGATTACTTGGCGTAGGGCGCCTGTCTGCTCCACCGCAGGGCGTCAGTGATCATCTGCTGCAGCGTGGATCGTGCTGGTTTCCAGCCCAGTTCCTTCACTGCCCGCGTCGATCCGCAGACCAGCGATGTCGCATCCCCCGCCCGCCGCGTACCCTCAATGATCGGCACATCGCGGTTGGTGACCGCACGGCTGGCCTCTATCACCTCGCGCACCGAAAAACCTTGGCCAGACCCTAGGCAGAAAATCCGGCTACCTTTCCCTGCTTGCAGCCAACGCAAGCCCAGAACATGGGCATCCACCAGATCGCAGACATGGACGTAATCGCGAATGCAGGTGCCATCGGGCGTAGGATAATCTGACCCAAAGACCGTCAGTGCCGCACGTTTGCCATCAATCGCATCCAGCATCAGCGGGATCAGGTGGGTTTCGGGGATATGCTGTTCGCCCACGTCCCCATCAGGATCGGCCCCTGCCACGTTGAAGTAGCGAAAGATCACCGATTGCAGCCCGTCACTGCGTTCAAAATCGCGCAGCATCATTTCGATGGCGCGTTTGGATCCGCCGTAAGCGTTGATCGGCATTTGCGGCGTGTCTTCATCCAAGGTCACGCCGTCTTGGTCGCCGTAAGTGGCACAGGTGGAGGAAAAGACAAAGTGCTTAACCCCCGCCGCCAAGGTCGCCTCGATCAGGTTGAGCGAGCCGTTGACGTTGGTGCGCCAATACTTAGCCGGATTGGTCATTGATTCGCCCACCAGTGACAGGGCGGCAAAATGCATCACGGCCACGGGCTTATAGCGCGCAAAGGCGGCATCAAGGGCCGCGCGGTCCATCAGGTCGCCTTCCACCAAGGGGCCAAAGCGCACGGCATCGGCCCAGCCGGTGGACAGGTTGTCATAGACGACCGGAACAAACCCTGCCCCTGCCAGCGCTTTGCAGGCATGTGATCCGATATAGCCAGCGCCGCCTGTGACAAGAACGTGCATGCGATCCTCCGTTTGTGCGGCAGTTCAAACTGCGCCCTTTTGCTATAGCGGGCAAGCGCCTGAATCGAGCCCAGTTGCGCGAACTTGGTGCAAAATCATGGCCTTTAGGACGCTCGGATTTGCAAATTCTCATGATGCTGGGCGATGGCATCATTCACGTCGTCAAACAGGGTCAGCCCCCCCGCCTCGAGCACAGCAGCCGAGGTGCAGCGTTCACGCATCTGCCCCTCGACATGCGAGATGAAGATGAGGCCTGCGTTGGCAAGCCGATCTTCGAACACGCGGTTGCTTTTCTTGCGAAAGGCGGCATCGCCTGCGCTTGTCACCTCGTCAATCAGATAGGTGTCAAAGCGGATCCCCATCGCCATGCCAAAGGCCAAGCGCCCGCGCATGCCCGAGGAATAGGTGCGCACTGGTTCGGCGTAGTTCAACCCCAGATCGGCGAAGAACCCGACGAAATCGACCAGTTCGTCGGTGTCGACCCCATAGATCCGCCCCAAAAAGCGCACATTTTGAATGCCCGTCAAATCGCCCTGTATCGTGCCCGTCAGCCCAATCGGCCAAGAGATCGCCCCCGCCACTGAAATGCGCCCACGGTCAGGGTTCAGATTGCCCGCGATCATCGCCATCAGCGTTGACTTTCCCGCCCCATTGCGGCCGATCAGCGCCAGTTTCGCCCCTTTGGGAATGGTGGCGCTGATATCGCGGGCGATGTATTTCGGAATACCCTGATAGCGATAGGCTTTGGTCACGCCGTCAAGCTTGATCATCTGGCCCCCAAACTACCTGCGGTCTCGCAGCGCGTAAAAGATCATCACGCCAATCGACCACGCCAGCAGGCCCACAAAGGCCGCCAGCAACGTCCTTAGCCCCCTTTGCGGCGCGGTTGAGGTTTGCGCCAAAGTGGGTTGCAAATAGGTGGCCAGATAGCGCGTTTGGTGCTGTGCATCGTTGATCGCCTGATCATAGGCGGCGAGGGCCGTGAGATAGGCCTTTTGGGCGAAATCTTGTTCCATGATCAGGTTTTGGTAATCGTTCACGAGCTTGGCATAATTGGGCGCGCCCGGGTCAGACAGGCCGCCGACCTTGGCTTGCTCTGCCGCAATGCGGTCTTGAATGACGGCGATGCGCCGCGACAACTGGGAAAGGCGCGGGTCACTGTCGGGGACTGTGCCTGTTAACAGGTCAAGGTCAATCTGGGCTTCGGCCAGTTGTTGTACCAGCGTGTTGACGACTTGTGTCGTGCCAGAGACCTGTTGCGCCGGATCAAGAATGCCGTTTACCACGCGAAATTGGGTCAAGGCCTGTTGGGCGGAGGCCATGCGCTCTTCAGATTTTGTTAGAGTTTCTTGGCTGTATCGGGTGGTATCGGCTTGCGCTGTTTTGGACAGGTCGTTGATGATGGCGGTCGATTGCGCCAAAACCTCGGTCGCGATGGCCTGCGCGTCCTTGGGGTCAAAGGCCCAGACACTCAGGGTCATCAGGCCCGTCGAGCGGTCAAAATTGGGCACGACCATGCTTTGCCAATAGGTCAGCAAATCTTCGATGGACCCATCGGGCGCAAACCGCATCAGGGGGTCCTGCGCGGGTTTTGAGAAAATGTGGCGCAGGTTCAGTTTGGCATCGACACGGGTCAGCATTTCTTGGCTGCGAATGAATTGATAGACGATGTCCATATCCGACGACGACGAGGTCGCCCCCCCCGCGAAAGGCCCCAGAAAATCAAAGGCCGCAGGCACCTGTTCTGTACGGGTGCTAAAGCCCGCATCGCTTTTATACTGATCCGCCGCTTTGGTGAAAAGATACCCGCCATAGCCCGCCGGAAGCAGCACGACCATCAAAACAAACAGCGCGAAGATCCACCAATGGCGCGGCCGCATCGCTGCCTTGGGCGCCGTGGTGGACTGTGTGTATAGGGTGGCTGAGGGGCCATTGAATGCCCCTTGTGGCGCCAAGCCCAGATTTGCCGCACGGTCTTTGGCTTGTGCCATAGCTTTTTGACGGGCGATGGCCTTGGGCCTATTGCCCATCCCATTGCGGGTTTGGGCTGTGGCGGGGACTTGGGGCGCTAAGCTATGGGCGTCAGCCGTGCCAAAATTTGGCGGAATGGGCGATGGGGGCAATATCAGGTTCCAAATCGGTGCAGGGGTTTGCGCAAATCAAATCAATTTGCTAAGTTTAACGTGATTTTCCAAAATCCCACAAGGGTGCAGTGAACGCGCCAACACTTCGTGTTTCATTTTTTTACCAACAATTTTCAAGAATGCCCGCCATGATAGATCAAGCGCCCAAACCCTTTGCCCCACCACAATCGCCCAAACCGCCAAAGCTTCGCATGGCTCGCGTCATTGGAGCCCTAATCTTGCGCGAAACGGGGTCGCGCGACAGTCGCGCCTCTTTGGGTTTTTTGTGGCAGGTGATCGAACCCGTCGTGTCGATTGCGATCTTGAGTGTGCTTTTTTCCATGATCAGCCGATCCCCCCCTTTGGGGACAAACTTTCCGCTCTATTACGTCACAGGGGTTGTGCCTTTTCACCTTTATGCCTCCATCGGTCGGCAGGTTTCCGGATCGATGCGGTTTTCGCGCAACTTGCTAGGCTTGCCTGCGGTGACGGTGGTGGACCTGATCATGGCGCGCTTCCTGCTCAGTGCGCTGACCAATATCTGCATCTTTATTGCGATGCTGGTCTGGCTCAACACCGCTTATGACCTGCACCTGCGACCGGATATGGGGGCGCTGATGTTGGGGTTGGTCATGGCGATGATCTTGGGCCTGGGGATTGGCACACTCAACGCAGTGCTGATACCCGCCTCGGCCATTTACGAAAGCGTCTGGGGCGTGGTGACCCGCCCGATGGTGTTGGTATCGGGGGTGCTGTTTCACATCGAGGACCTGCCAGAGCCGATCTTTGCCGTTCTAAAATGGAACCCCATCGCCCAAATCGTCGCCCAGACGCGCCATGCCTTTTACCCAAGCTATGATATTGCTTGGGTGTCGCCGGCCTATGTGGCCTTGATTGCCGGTGTCTGCTTTGCTTTGGGTTTGGTGGGCCTGTACCGATATATCTTTGACGTGTTGGACAGGTAAGCCGCCAAGCTTGGTCAGCGGCCAACGCCCAGATACCGAGAAAATCCAGCCTGTAACACGGCTTGGGGCGCGTAGATGTTGCGCAGGTCAGCCATGCGCGGCACGGCCATTTTGGCCGCCATCCGCGCCAGATCAAGGGCGCGGAATTCGTTCCATTCGGTCAGAATAACCACCGCATCGGCCCCTTGGGTCGCTTGATAGGCGTTGTCGCACCACGCGACGCCGGGCAACAGGGCTTCGCCCTCACGCTTGCCTTGCGGGTCGGCGACGCGCACCTTGGCGCCTGCGCCAATCAGCGCCGGTAGGATGGTTAGACTGGGCGCATCGCGCATATCGTCGGTGTTGGGCTTAAAGGTCACGCCCAAAACGCCAATCGTCTTGCCGTTCACCGAGCCGTCACACAGGTCGATGATCTTATCCAGCATCCGCCGCTTAATCTCCTCGTTGACCTTGATCACGGTTTCGGTGATTTGCATGGGCACGGCATGCTCTTGGCCAATTCGGGCCAAAGCCTTGGTATCTTTAGGAAAACAGCTTCCGCCATAGCCCGGGCCTGCATGCAGGAATTTGTTGCCGATCCGCCCGTCTAGCCCCATGCCCTTGGAGACATCCTTGATATCCGCCCCGACCTTTTCACACAGCGCGGCGATTTCGTTGATGAAGGTGATCTTGGTCGCCAAAAAGGCGTTGGCGGCGTATTTGATCATCTCGGCGCTTTCCAGCCCGGTGAAAACCACCGGAAAGTCGCGCAAGAACAGGGGGCGGTAGACGTCTGACAAAACTTTGCGGGCCGCGTCGGATTCTACGCCTACCACCACGCGGTCGGGACGCATAAAGTCGTCGATCGCCGCCCCTTCGCGCAGGAATTCGGGGTTCGAGGCGACGTCGAATGCGGCCTGTGGGTTGGCGACACGCACGGCTTCGGCCACTTTGCGGTTGGTGCCCACAGGCACTGTGGATTTGGTCACAACCACGGCGTAGCCCGTCAAGGCCGCGCCAATCTCTGCCGCAGCCTCCATCACATAGGTTAGATCTGCATGACCATCGCCGCGCCGCGTGGGCGTGCCCACGGCGATGAAAACGGCATCCGCTCCCGCCACGGCCTGCGCCAGATCGAGCGTGAAGGACAATCGCCCCGCTTGCACGTTATTGGCCATCAGATCGGCCAAGCCAGGTTCAAAGATCGGCACCTGTCCGGCCTGAAGTTGGGCAATCTTTTCGGCGTTCTTGTCGACGCAGATCACATCGTGGCCGAAATCTGAAAAACACACGCCAGAGACAAGGCCGACATAGCCCGTCCCGATCATCGCAATCTTCATGGTGACGCCTGTTTCAGGGCTATGCCTGCCTTTTGTGACTTGGGCTGTGTCTAGAAAGTGGGGGCCTCTGTGTCAAACGCGAAAAGGTAGCCCATGCAATAGGTGGGGCGGCCTTGCCAAGGGAAAGGCGCGGGATCAGATCAAGCCACCAACCAAATCGCAGGGGCCAGCCCAGCCCCGATCTCGGCCGAGGACCAGCCCCAATTCGTCGGGGCGGGTGATGAATAGGTAATCTGCCGGAACACCGTTTTGCGCGCAGTCGTGCTGGGCGCACCACCGTTTACATCAGGTGTGGCACCTGCGGCCCAAGCGGCAATCGTGGGGGTTGCACTGCTGCGAAGGCCTAGCCAGTAGGTCTGCCCCTTCAGAAGGGTCTGCGATACTGCCACCGTCTTGATCCCAGTGGCTGACATATCGACCGATGCCGTTTCCAGCAGCAGCGTATCTGGGCGGCCATTGGCATCTGACCTGTAGATGGCAATCTTGCCCGATCCCGCAGCCATTCCGGTCAGGACGTTGAAACATAAGCCCGCAATCGGCGTGTCGACGCGCGGCGTAAAGGGAAAAAGCCGAAGCTCCTTTGCCACGCAAACCAGTGTTGCTGTCCCACCAGAGGAGCAAATCGTTGTCATCATGCTTTCGCCCGAAACGGGCGTCAGCCAAGGAAGGTCTTGCCCCCCACTGGCAGTGCCGCCCGCGCCCCCATCGGTGATCCCATAGCCTGCCAGCGTGGTGGGCTTGCCCGTCAGGTCGGCAAAGGCCCCGCTGAACGATGTGGACGCAGGCAGTTGGTCGGTGGGCACCTTGCCCGTGGCATCCAGACCAGCATAGCCATTGGCCAGCCCCTTGACGGCTGTGCTTTGCCCATCTGTGATGCCATAGCCTGACAGGGTGATCGGTTTGCCCGTGATGCCGCCCCATTCGGCCCCGAGGGCAATGGCAGGGGCCCAAGTGCCATCGGCGCGCAGATAGGTGTTTGCCCCCCCGCCTGAGGCGGGAGTTAAACCCTTGGTATTGAATGTGAATGTGTCCAGCATTGCCGTGATTTGTGTGCCTGTTAAATCTTGCCCAAGAGCCCAACCTGCGGTGGCGTTGCCCTTGATGGTTGTGGCGGCCACTTGATCCAAAGCATTAACGCTGCTGGCCCCTGTGATCAGGGGTGTGCCACCCACTTGGGTGTTGCCAG